>JAABUK010001662.1_pt1 | contig 41719 bp, 49 predicted proteins | sample 5559141 | NCBI WGS metagenome assembly JAABUK01 (sample SAMN10711869, study PRJNA513367) | rock metagenome | isolation source: Antarctica rocks | place: Antarctica: Victoria Land, Pudding Butte nord | collected 2016-01-03 | reverse complement strand
GCCGATACACGATGTTGATCATGATGATTGCTCTGCTTTTCATGTGCAGATGTGGCCTTTGGGTTAGGGATTTGCTTTTGTTCAGGCCTTTGTTTAGCCTAAACAGCTCAGGCATATGGTGTTGACATGGCATCTCTATCTGGAGGTCACTGACATTTAGTTTGATACCAATGAATGACATTTGGCAGGGTTGCTGAGGCTCTGCCACGAGCGATCAGACTTGTTGGCTGGCCAAAGCTTGTAACCTTCTCCTTCCTTCATATCTGTACACAAATCTTTCTCAGGCCTATGCAATCAATTGCCAGCTTCCCAGCTTGGACATGATGTGTAAGACGTGTAAGGGATAGCTCGTCAACTGCAAACATGCGCATATGTTTTGTTGAGCACCATCATTTTGACAGCTGTGCAAGTGGGATGATTTGAAAGACTATGTTATCGATACGATTGGACAAAGCAGTATTGAGACATGATCATGAGTCTCATGAGGCATGCTGCATGTCTCTGGGAAATGGTTCACGATTTGTGTGAAAGCAATCACCAAAAGTCCTGAATTCAAGCTTGAACAGCAGGTCCTGACAGACACCAAAGTACGTTTAGGCTGAATAATATACAATCAACAGTAAACTCTACATCTTGCCTGCCTACAGTAGACAACAAAACCTCAATCAAGCAATCAAATGATGCAACACATAGCAACCTGACTAAGCAGCTGTTCACAATGCAAGCAAACGAATGAAAGCAGTATTAACGATGCCCCAAAAAAATGGGCTGTGCTGGTTCTTGAATTGAGCCAAATACAGAAATCTGTTCTGACAAGCAAATTTCTAAGTTGAACCAGCCTCAAACTAATGATACATCACCTCCTGAAGCCGTTGCTGCTTGCTGTAGCTGCTGCAGCAGACCCCACTGCTGTGGTGCCACTAGTGTTCTCCTTGCTGGGGCCAAACTTCAAGTTGTTTCTCAGCACATACCACAGTAACCGCCCAACAACATCAGGTCCAAACAAGACTGTTGGGGGAGCCAACATGTGCCCCACTTTTGTCACTTTCTTCATGAGGTACAGATCATCAAATCGTGCTTGCTGAAGAGCAACAAAGTACTTGGTCAGCAGAACCGAGAAAGCGTTGGCTTCTGTCTGGGGCATGTTCATGACAGCATTTGGCTTCCTGCAGCAATGGAATGTGGCATTGGTTGATAGGTCTCAGCCTTGACTGGAAAATGATAGTACAAGCAGCTGTAGGCATAGCATGGTGCATGGTAACAGATATATAGCATGGGTAACGATAATGGGTAGTACCATTACTGCGTTGCCGCTGACAATAGCTGGTGGTAGCAGTATCCACATCCAGTACATACACCATAATCATGTTACCACGTCACTATACTGACTATGTTGAGGTAACCGTCAGATGGCAGAGTCTGCATCTACCAGGCCAGCACCCACCCGAAAAGGACTTTCACACACTGCGACTACTCATGACAGGTATGACACTACTGCATGACTGCATGTTGTGCACTAACACAAAAATTTGAATGCACACTGCCTGTAGCAACATGACTCTGGAGCTTTGGTACAAGCGCTCTTTGAAAAGCAGCCAAAAATGCAGAAGCCAGGAGTATCAGAGCAAGAAAAGAACATACTGGGCATCCGGTCCGACTGAAACAGTCCACGGATAGTCCACCAGACCTCCCAGCTGGCTGTGGAACTTAGCTGGCAGCCCACTCAGGGCTGCCAACTGATGCTGCCTTTTGCTTCCAGCAGTGCCTTTCAGCTGCTCCCCAATGCATTTGGCAAGCAGCTGGCTGCCCATCAGGCCCACTGTCATGCCCTGTCCCTGCAAGGCAATCATCGGATGCTATTTAGCTTTGGGGATACAGAAACAACACTGGACTGCAATAGCATCAGGCGTCTGCACTTTAGGGAAGTGCCATGTCCAAACTCAGAGAGAAACGACTAAACATATTCATTTCTGTCAAGGGACCTCTACATGGGTGTGCAGTTTGTGACATAGCTGCAAATTTGTTGTCAGGATTTGCAGCACTGGACGAGCATGCGTGCAATGTCACAGGACTTAGGCAGGCAGATGATGGACAAATCACATGTGACTGCACAGCAGCAGCCTTGCAATGTCATGACAGAGACCCAATGAACATAAGGATGAGCATTCAAGGCCCTCCAGAGCATATGCAGCATCTGAGTTGAGTTTCTCACAGCCGCATTTGTCTGTTGCTCTTGTTTGTGCTCAGACTCACATGGATGGGATTGAAGCAACAGACTGCATCCCCAATGACACAGAGGCCATTTGGGGGCGGGGCCTTCTCAAACAGCCTCCTGAAGTTGCCTGTGTTTCGATAGGCAGAGATGTCAGACAGTGGCTTGGCATGTCGGATGGCTTCATAGATTGTGGGAGAAGGCACGTCTTTGGCAAATTGCAGGAAGCCCTCCTCATCTAATGGGCAATGATGCCCTTTGTAGCCAGCCAGGTTCAACTGCAGTGGGAAAACGATTGCGTCACGCAGCTGCAATCACAACCAAAAGACTGCATGTCTATTGAGCTTGCAAGCAGTGGCACCCTGCAGAGGATGCCTCATGTGTGTAGTGCGCACAACAGCTGTCATCAAGAACATCACTACCAGCAAGCTTTCTTGGGTGACAGGGCATGCCACAGCACAAGTCACAATCACAGTGAATGGCTGAGGGCTTCAGCTGTGATGAAAGAAAAGAAAAAGAAAAGAAAAGAAACGAAAAGAAAAGAAAAAGAAAAAAATGGGAAAAAAAGAAAAAAAGAAAAGAAAAGAGAAGAAAGCTGTGATGTCACATGACATAAATGTATAAACAGCATTTGGAAGCCATTTGCTAGCAGGCTGTACCTGCCATTTGTTGGTCTCGATGGGGACCATCACAGCAGTGCGATTGTATTCAGGATTGTCGATGCAAACAGCAATGGACCACTTCCTGTCAGGGTCCTCGGGCATTTCATACATGCGGTATGTGTACTGTAAGCCAGCCTCCACTGTCATTGTAGAGGGGGGCTTGTGACCTAGCTGCTCCAGCCACTTGCTGACGTCTGAGTGCCTGCCAGAAGCATCAACCACTAGATCAGCATGAAGCACCTGTCCACTCTTGAGGTGGACACCTGCAAGGGTCATGGACAGGGGTGACGGAGACTGGGTAGCGCTGTGGGAGGGTATAGCAGCATGCATGGCTTTGTACAGCAGTGCTAAAGTCCAGAGCAGACCCATGCAGGGACTTGGGTAAGTGCAAAGTTGGCTTGCTGTGATCCCACACTTGCACCTGCCTGCAGCTGCTCAGGTTCTGGATCGTGACAAATCCACGCCACACGGACACACATGATAGCAAAAAACTGCCACTCTTGCAGCTACACAAAGGCACTTTGCAACATAAGCTCTTGCTTCTTGGCAAGCCATGACAGTGTGAATGAGCTTGAGAAACAAGAAGATGGCAACACAACACAGCTTTTCCCATGCTACAAGATATCTAAAATAGCTAAGTTGAGCGCATGCAAGATCATCTGAACACGGTGGAGACTCAGGTGGGTTGCAAACCTGTCACTCGCTGCTCCTCTGCATTGTATGCTAGGCCATTGACAGCAGCAGATGTCTGCACCTTGAGGTTGTTGATCCTCAGAACAAACTTGCGCAGCACTGTTTCATAAAGGTGGCGTGATGCAGCCAGAGATCTGGTGCCACTGCTATGACCTGGCAGCCATTCCTTGTCCCAGTCATACTGCAGCCAATGCCAGTGCAGGGAGTAAGTCCTTGCTTCTTGCAACTCAGCCAAGCTGGTTGGAATTTTGCAAGGCACATAGTCTGGGCAATATATAGTGGGCTTGCCAGCAGACTGCAATTGAAGGGGGCTGAGACTCTGATTTCATGAGGCATGTTAGCGATGATTATGTGTCAGCAATGAATATGTGTCAGCACTGCTTGTATGATTCTGCTAGGTTTGCTGCGTACATTGCAAGATATCACAAACAAAGGTTGCATTGAGTTTGTTCGTAAAGCGCACCGTTGCTCAGGCAACGTCTGCCAAAATGGCTGCCTTGTGTTTGAATGATGCCATGAGGCAGAAGTGTGATATCGCTGGTCAAGGTTGCATGCAAATGCATGTGTTTGCAGAAGCAACAATGGGGCAGCTGATACAAGGTGCCTCACAACTTGAAGCTTACCACAATGATGTCTGACAACAGGTCAATATCCAGGGCACCAGCCTGCGCCAGCTCTTGCTGATAGCCAGGGAAGATCTCCTCTATCAGTTCAAGCCCCTTGTGCAGCATGACATGTGGTTGCTTATACTGGGTTACCCCAAGCCGTCTCCTTGTTTCAGCCTGCAGCAATTTTTAGATAAGTTCAATAGGCAATGCAGAGCATAACGCTGGCGTCACAGAAGGAGCACCTCGTAGTGCTGTCGCCAAAGTTCAGGGTCGTCACTCTCCTCCTCAGTGACGGCGTCAGTGAAGTGATCCCTGTCGAGAAGAGTCTGCAAAAGCAGAAGCAATCAGTGTTTCCAGGCGCCATTAAAGTCAGTGGACGCAATTGTCAGCCGACAATTGTATTCGACCAAGCCAACTGCAGCATGCTTATAAGCACGTAATTACCACTTGAGCGAAGTCCCGGGTCAGACGAGCCGCAGCTGACAGCCCGGCAAAACCTGACCCAATTACTACTGCACTTAGATCTGATTTCTGACTGGCCAGCGCGCAGCAAGCAAACGCAAACCGTCGCTGACTCTGGTGTGATCTGTGCAGATGACCTCCAGCTGGACGCCAGGCGTAGAACGCAGCTTGCCGGCAAGGCACTACTTGCGGCGTGCTAGAACAATGCATGCTGAACATCAGACGTAATCAGCTTGAAACCGGAACCTAGTCTGTCAAGTGCACCTTGAACGCGAGAGGTCAGAATGCGTGATTGTCTGTAAACAAAGAAGTTGACCGAACCGGTCCTTGAATATGGCCACGCCTTCACGCGTACCGGCAAAGGCCGCACGTATTGCGTTGGTGATGTGTGTTTGAGTACTGACAGACGTGAAACTCAAAGAAGATACCAACACCGGTACCTCACGGACCGATACACAGAGCATTTGCTGGGGACGGATTGTCCCTTATTCTCTTGGTACCTTACAGTAAGTTCCCTACTTTGCTGTATGTCACATCCTGAACAAGGTGTGGACGTTTTCTCGTGTGCAATGTAGGGGGGCCTGTGCATGGGGCTGGTGTTACAGTTGGAATTCCAGTTGCCCAGAGCGAACATGTGCCATCATTCAGAAGCATGTTTATCCGATAATGAACGGGCAAAATTGCACTAGATAGCAGAGCTGTATGACTTGTAGGATCAGCGAAAAAACCGTGCATGAGCTTTGCAATCTGGTCTCGGAGCTGTCACAGAATTCTGACAACATTCCTGCGTCAGAGCTCCTCGTAGCACGCAGCGACGAGACATGCCTGCTATGAATTGCACGCAGAGACGCTGTCTGCGCATACCGCGAAATATCAAGTTGCCGTCGGTACGCGCTGTCAGAACGTGAAAAGCCTTGCGCTTCATGGTCGCAACTTTCATGATGAAATGGACTGTCATGCAGGGTATCAAACCGTTCGCATACGTTTCAAATTATCATGGTAAGCAAGATCACTATGCCGCCAGCCATCTTTAAGCTCTGTGCTGGAGTTCCCTGCTTCCTGCCCAGGACGCTCCCGCTCATGCTGCCAACATACCACTGCCAGCACAGAAACATCACAGAAGCAGCAGTTGCAGCAAAGCGAGCACCTTACAAGGGCGGAAGAAGTCCCCGATCGTCCTGCACCCAGGAGTCCTTCCAACACTGGAAGCATGAGCATAACCAGAGCCGGAGCAACTCACAGTCTATGTGGCCATGATCTGCCAGCAGAGAAGACCATCGTCATTGTGAGGCACGGGCTGACAAGCTGGAATGAACAAAGTCGAATACAGGCAAGGTCACTGCTACGCCTTCAGGTTCTGCGTTACAAGATGTACTACTGCTATCATGGTTGGCTCAGGGAACTGCTGATGACTCTGATATCACCCCGTATGGCGAGGAGCAAGCTGTCCGGGTGCCTAATGCTTTGTTCAGAATGCATGTTGATATTTAAAACAGAGCAGACTTCTGATCTTCTTGACGACTCTTCTTCTGACTTTGAGGGTTCTCCCTACGTTGAGTTTGTATGCTTTCCCTCTGTGTGTCTTTGACTTCACCAGCAAGAAACAGCAGTTCTGCTGCAGACATGCTCGCTGGGCTGGTATCAATGATGTATTCAGCACTGCACATCACTTGTTGTGTTGCTCCTGTGGGAGGCTGCGTTCTTTCCAGCACAAACTGTCACAACAGATTTCAGCATGCAAAAAGCATCACTGTAATGCTTTCTCACACAAGCGTGAACAATGAACCCCGTGCTGCAGTCTATTTAGCAGTCCTCTGAAGAGAGCACGCACCACGTCAGAGGTCATCTGGCAAGGCAGGGAAGGCTCCTGCGTCTACACAGAGTCCCTCAAAGAGGCCCCTCTAGGCTGGCTGCAGGGGATGACAAATGGTACTGCTCCTGTACAATTCCACCATCAGGCATGGGCTGCCCTCTGTCTGTGCATATCTGCAACATGGCTGCAGCTTGCGCCCAGTGTGAAGCTGGTCGTAAATCTGTCACAGGTCCTAAAAGTGCAAGCAATAGTTCTCTTGATCAGTGTGCACTTTGCTACTGAGTGCTTACTGTGCTGCTGCGCACTTCTTGCAATGCAAACCAGTATACTGAATGCAAGCCATCAATGGCAACTTGCACTTGCAGCGGATGCTGCCAAGAAGGACCCTGAACAATTTAAAATCTGGCGGGAGGATCCTGCTAAATTCAGTTTTGATGGTCGCGATCCGCTGCTAGAAGTGTACGACAAAGCCAAGGAAGCCTGGAAAGGTAGGACAGACTTGTGCTTGCTCTGCCTGTCTGCCAGCCTGCCTGCCTTTTTGTCTGTCTGCCTGTCTGTCTGTTGCTGAGCGAAAGTCTTGGCATGTGTGCTGGACTCAATCACTGCTTTGCTTTCATTGGCTGCCTATGCTTCCTTTTCAATGCACCTATCTGTGGGCCTGCAAGCTTCCAGCATACACAGCCATACCAGCCAGATGGCGGTGCGGATCAACGCCAATGCCCTGCACTTGTCCCAGGACAGCACAGGTATTTCACTTCAGGTTTGAATTGTCTCAATTGCCGTTTCAATAAAAGTATGTAACATGCTGGCTGTGGGCGTGCGCCTTGTGTATACAGAGGCACACAGCACAACATCAGAATGTGAAGTAGTGGAGCATTGTGCATATGCATGCATTGCTTGCAAGCAAGCTTGTGCACAACACTTGCAGGACTTGGCAATTTTAGCATGCTATTGATGTGCGAACTATGTATGGTGACAGTGAGTCCCCAGCTAGGCCATGTGTAGACATACACGATTGTGATTGTTGTCTTAAACGGACGACCAGCAGCTGAGAGCAAGCTCATCCACTGGACCATTCAGTCTCACTCCAGTGAATTTGGGAATCGGCTTGGGGATCAGCTGAAGGGATACGCTCGCTAGACAGGTAGCAGTCTTGGTCTGATACTCCTGTACTGTGTCTAGTCTGTTTCAGCAATGCTGACACTGCAGCCAGCACATTCAAAGCAATGTTGACACTGCAGCCAGCACATTCACAGCTCTGCAGCAAAGCAACAGCCTCAGGTGCACGCATGCTAGATAGCCACAGCAGGGTGACGTCAGAGGCTGGAGCACAACCTGTTTTTGCCAGCTGTTCCTGCTTCAGAAAAAAGCTTTGCGGCCAGGATCCATTCTGCAACTGTTGTCAGTTATGCTGGCCAAGCCACTAGAAGCAAGTTCTCCAACAGCAGCTTTCCACCAGCGCAAGAAAGCAGACATTACCTATGCTACCAGATTCTTCTTTGCTCAGGCATGGTGCAGGCGAGTGGTTGCAAAGCCAGGTCTTGACAATTTGCAAGACAGCTGGCGACTCTGCAGCAAGAGGCCCTTGTAACAAGACTTAGTGCTGCGGGGGCTGCTGCAATCCGAGACTCTGAGCAAGCTGCCTTTGCATGTCTAGGGACCACCTTTTGTGCAGCAGCCATACCTTTGTCTGGTCACCCTGATAGCCGTACAGTCTAATAGGTGCTCTCGCTTATGTCATAGCCGTGGCTTTGCGTCTGGCTGTGTGCGCATGCTGCTGTCCCGCTGATGTCTGTAACTCACAGTCATTGTCTATAGTCATGCATGACATCAGCTGCAATGGCAATCTGCTTGGTATCATGATCAGCTGCATAGACCTGATCAGCTGCATAGACAGCGTGTGAACCCAAGTTCGTTGCATTTCAATGTACGTGTTTGTCCATGCGGATGAAGAGAAATGCCAAGAATGCAGAATATCATGCGCATGCATGCCTGCATCATGATGTGCACCTCTACTAATTGTGTCGCAAAATATGCAGCGATGTCCTAGTAAAAAGAGTGGGGTCTCATTGCACCCATGCATACCTCGTCAGAAAAGCAGAGGTGACCACTGCTCTGATAAGTCAGCGTCCTGTAAGAAAACAGCATGTGTCAATCACAAAACGAACATTGCAAGGTAGGCAATCATTTTGCATTGGTATGAGGATGTCAGCGTAGCCGCTGCGCCCAGTTGCGGTGCAGGTCCTTCCTAACAGGTAGGGCAATCCTGACCAGGTCACACCGGCCAAGTCGGCTCTGTGTAAAGTTGCAGCCCCGCACAGGCTTGCGTCATGTCGCTGTGGCAGGACTCAAGCCAAAGGCCAGCTCAAGCGCGCCGTATTATGGCAAATGCAAGCCTGCCGTTTTGCTCGAAACGATGCACCGGTGGCACCGAAACCAGCTCATCAATCAAGAAGTTTGGGAGGGACAATTGTAAGGTCGCAACTTTCAAGTCGGTTTGCTTCCCCTGTGATGCAAATGAACCAATCTGGTGCCTAATGTGGGTTGTTTGCTGTTAGGCTTGCCAAAATGTCAAGAGACCTCGCCTGCAGAATTGTCCTGGAAGCAAATCATCTCAATAAGCAAGACCAACAGAAACAGGCGGAGGAGTCAGGCGGGAAGCTATACTCAAAAACGATCTGGGTAGATGAGTACGAAACAGAGTATACCAGGCATTGGAACCTGTACAAAGACAGAGAAGGAGCAGCGAGACTAGGTTATCAAGCAGATCAGTTCGAAGTTCTGTACAGCCCATCCATGGCAAGCTATATAGCGGACAACTACCTTGCCATACGAAAGGCGTTTGCATCAGACAACGTGTGGTCAGAGTACCAGGATGATTTTATAGAATCACCAGTGGAAATTTGCCTCAAATTCAACCAGGTGGCTTCGACGCCCTTGCTTGTGGAAAGCAAAGTAGGACAGCTTGCAGTCAAGATCGAGAGTGTGCTGAACATGTACACGCAGGGCTGTAGAAGGTCGTGATGTATCGCAAGCTTGACGTAATGTACACGTTGCAGCCTCAAGGTTATACAGCACCGTCTTGTTGTTTGTCACCATGTTGTGCCAGCTCCAAGATATAGATATCGTAAGCCTGTTCAACAGCTCCAGGCTAGTCTGCATGCACTGTCATGCTCATACTTTCAAAGATGACAGTCCAGAAGATATGATTCTTTCCATCTAGTCACTTGAAACAGTGCTAACATCACAATGGACCAGGTAGCATGAAGCATCCACCACAGTACTGTGAATTTTCAAAGTACCACGGTCTCTCTGCCGTCCAGGGAAACTCGCGCTCTGGCCAAGGCATGAGCGATATTTGCGTCACTGAATTTGCTCCTGCTGCCATGTGCCTTTCGAGTAATGCCAAGGAGCGGCATGGTGTAAGTCTAGACTGCAGATCTGCACCTCAACAAGCTCACATCAAGAGTATGTTCACAACCTGCAGGCTGATGGCAGACCAACAAATATCTACACGTCTACTTAAGCTTGTGTATACTGTGGTCAAGTGCCCCTGCTTAGTGTTTGCTGCAGGCTGTTATCTGCCACAGTCACTGTGTTTGCCAGTGTGGTTGCCTTTGGCAATGCAGGTTTTGCCCACAATAGTAGGGGCAGGGTCAGCAGCATCACTAAAGCTCTCCTGTGCTTGTGCATATTGCTGGGTGATTAGTGCCCTTGTAATTCCCGCACTTTGACTACACGGCAAATATGTTGTCTGATGCATGCAGTCATGACCACTGAGCCAGAAGGACAGATGGGTAAGGCAGTACTCTCACAACACTAGTCTTGGCTGCAGCGCGTTTGAAAGCATTACCCGAGCAAGCTTGCAATGCCCAAGGAAGTTGCACAAGCTCTGAATGGCTTTGGCATTTTACACACCAGAGATATTTATGCATGAGAACGGCACAACCTGGCCATTGACATAAGCTTTTGTAGGGTCAATGCATTGCAATCAATGTCAATAGTCGTTTTGCAACCTCAAAGACATTGAAGTACTTTATCATCCTGTTTTGACACAATCCAGACTATATTTCACTCATAAGGGCAGACACAATATGGCATAAAACATGCAACTCAAAAAACATTGTCTATAGCATCCTTGTCAAGCACAACAGCAACCTCTGGCCGATACTTGGCAAGCTTGTACATGAGTGCTGCAAAGCATTTGGTGCTCTGGGCATCATACGCACTGTGGCCCCACGTAATGTGAGTGAGCTGCTTGACAGTGGCAAGACCAACAATGCTGCATTGACATACAAAGGTTGGAGCATCGATGCGCAGGGATTTCAGCATTTGCAGAGCTGCCCAGTCAATGTCAAGGATGACACTGGGCTCATCATCTGCTCCCTCATTTGGTGCCACATTCAATGACAGAACAGACAGCTTTTGCAAAGCGGTCACACCAGATGGCACAAAGATATCATCAGCACATGAATGCACGCTCAGCTCCTCTAGCGAAGTCAGCCCTTGTAGGCAGCTCAGGTCATGGCCATATTGAGCAACATCATAGGGCAGTGATGCACCAGTGCTTGCAATGGCTAGACTCAGATACTTGAGTTTCTCCAATGATGAGAGGCCAGGAGGCACAGTGAAAGGCAACTCATGGGAGCAAGCAAGGCACAAGTGACCCATGCCAGCCTGGAGTTGTCCTTGCTCACAAACCAGCAGTTGTACGGCACTGCATGCTGCTATGCCATCTGAATGCAGCCCAATCAGTTGGCTGTCAAGCAGGCGAAGCTTCTTCAGAGATGTGACGCATGAGCACTGCTCAGCAGCTGTCACGACAGCGTGGTTCAGGGTCAAATTCGTCAAATGAGGAGGCAGCTGGGTTGTTATGAACAGGCCATCTGCCACAACCAGTTTCTGCAAATTTGCCAGAGGCTGCAATGGTGTAAGGTTCAGTACACTGACTTGTGGCTCCACCAGCTCACAGCTTGTTAGTGAGGTGAAGACCGTGAGCTTGTTCAGCGCTGAGATGCTACAGTCGCACAGAAAGACTGATGCCAACTTGGGTGGCGGGCCTGCTAGGAGGTCAATGGCAGAGTCCAAGCCCGGACTGCCACAGTATGCTGCCAAGTTCTGCACACAGTTGCTGTGTTCTTGCAGCCAAGATTCCAGACTCTGCAGCCTCTGGTCTGAGAGGGACACGGGCACGGCCAGCCCACGGCATAGCTGGTGTTGTTGCCTAAAGATTTGCTCAAACTTGCGGCAGACCAGGCGCAGCCGGTAGTACTCTGCTTGCGCCTCTAACAGGCTGTTTGGCTCGCAGTATCTGAGAGCAAGGCCGTCACCAACACCGCCTTCTAGGTGAAACAAGATCTTGGCCCAAATTTCATCGGGAAGCTGTGGTGCACCATCAGGGCCCCGCTTATCCACCATTGAGCGGCCTGCAGAAGGCACAAACAGCAAATATTTAGTAAAGTCACACTGAAACGAGATTAAGTGACAGCAGATCACAGGACTGGCGACTCACCAGCATACTTCAGCTGCCTTCCATTATCTCGGCTGGTCTGCTGCTCCTATCTCTGTGATGTGGTCCCCTTGCAGCCTGCAAGTTGCAGGTTAGCTCTATCAGACTTGCAGTCCTTGAACTGAGTCAGCACTGTCAGCTGGTACCCTCAAGGATTCTAGCAAAGAAGCAATTGCAGGCAGTACTGGCCAAATGCACATGGCATTTTTGGTGTCTGGTTTTCATGACAGTCCGCTCTTCCACAAACTCTGTCACCTGATGTCTATTTACTCGCAGCTGGCAGAACCAGAATATTTCATCATCACCATAGATAGTATCAGCTTCAAGAATCAATGCTCTGAGGGGTTTGCACAGCAGGATCGCTCACAGGGTTTTCACTTTCAGGTTTGAATTGTCTCAATTGCCGTTTCGGTGACAGCATGTGTCATGCTGACTGGGGGCGTGCGTCTTGTACATACAGGCACACACACCACAAGTAGTGGTGGATTGCATTGTGATCCCTCTCTCTAGCTGCAAACTAGCAGATTGCTGGTACAGCATTGCTAGCTCATTCCAACCCAAGCAGCATTGCAAAGGCACAAAATCTAGTGAGTACAAAATGCAACCCCAGAGTTTCTTTGTGTACATTGCGTTAAGCAGAAACTTGCAACGCTCTCGTGGCAGCCGTACATTCAACCAAGCTCTCATCTACCATTTGAATTGAGTTCAACATCATAAGTGATCTAGGGTGATGTCCTGTGCCCTTACACTATCCAGTATAAGTTTGACTTGTGGACAGTTCCTGGCTAGCTGATACATGAGTGCGGCACACATTTTGGCACTGACAGAATCAAAAGGCTGATAACCTTGCAAGTGCAACCGCTCTAGTCTTTCCAACTTGGTGAGGCCCAAGACACGGCCATCACAAGCAAGGCACGCACTCTGCAAATCAAGATGTTTCAATGAAGTCATTGCAGTCCAGTCAATGCCTAGGCGGAGGTGCCAGCCTGCATTGTCAGCCTCCATATCAGCACCTAGTGTTGTGGCCAGATGCAGCTCTTCCAGATGAGAAGAGCAGTCAGCCCAGCAGTGACGTCCAGACTTGCCAGGTTGGAGAGAACCCAAAGCCTTCTGAGCGATGACAGCGAAGAAAAGACACTCAAGTCAAGCAATAGACCAGGCACTGGACCTCTTCCAAGTTCCACAGCCAGGTCCTGCAAACTTGCTAGAGCAGACAAGCTAGAAGGTAGATGGAAGAAAGAGAATTTGGAGCATTCAAAGTGCTCTGATGCAATGGCTGCCCCTATGCTGGAGGCCCGACATGATAGCGTCTCAAGTTCAAGAAATGCTGCGATCCCGCTTGCTCCAAGGCCAGACAGATGACTTGAAAAGAGGTGTAACTCCTTCAGAGATGTACAACAGCTGCCAGCATCCAAACTGGCATGTTCAAGTGTCAGGTGAGTCAGGTGGAGAGGCAAATGCATGCTGTCAAACATGCCATCTATCAGTACCAGCTTCTGGAGATGGGGCAGTGCCTGTAAAGGGCTCAGATCGCCTATGGTGGCACAAGGACGCACTAGCTCACAGGTGGTCACAGATGGGAGCTGTGAGAGAAGTTCAACGGCGGATGTGCAGAAGCCCTTCAGCAAAGCATGCCTCAGGTTGACAATTGTGCCCAGAAAGGAGGCCAGAACCACCTCAAGACAGGGTTGGCCGCAGTACGCTGCGAAGGTCTTGACGGAAGAGCTGTGAAACCGCATCCAGACGACCAGGTTGGCTAGCATCTGTGTAGGAAAGTCAGCATGCAGGGTTAACCCTTGAGAAAGTTCTCCGTGGTCCTTGAAGATATTGTTGAACTTCTTGCACACCAACCGAAGCCGGAGATGCCCGGCTTGAGAAGAGAAGAGGCTGCTGGGCTCCAGCATCATCAGCCTGCCAGCGGTGTTTCTGTGCCTGGAAGTGGCCTGTAGCTCGGCGACACCCCCTTGCTGATAAAGCAGTACCCTTGCCCACACTTCTGCTGATAGCTGCACAGCTCGGTCTTGAGCAGGATGCTTTCCGGTCATTGATCTGCAAAAGTGCAGCTTGCAGCGAAACACCGCTGGTCCAAGACTTCAGCCGATTGCAGCACTCAGCAAAACCACCTGCCTTTTATGCAGACAAACTGCTCCAAGAGCCACTCCTCTTTGAGTGTTGCTCGTCTATACAACCTCTTTTGGCCGCCCAGCTGGTTGCAACTCAGCGTTATCAATCAATGAATGGGCAGCTGGGCTCCAACAGACAAATAAAAAGGGTACAGTTAAACTTTGCTTTTCTGCATGCAAAGCATTCCCTCAGGAAATCGCAACATGCCTTTAGTTCACATAAACGCAGAAAGTCTGCAGTAGTGCAGCCGTGCTGCAAAAACTGCAAATGCTTTGACCCGATATGGCTGTACGCTGGGGTATCGACAACAAAGTGCTGCTGCTCGTCAATCCAAGTAGTAAATCAATCACATGTTTCGTAGGTGCATGCAAAAGTCATAAAGACAGCCTTGACGGATGCAAACTAGGTGACTCAGTTTGGCGATGCGTGCTGCCGCTATTAATAGGAAAGTGTCAAGAGCTGCCCGCTGCAACTGCACCAGCATCAGCTATCAACGCTTGCCCCACTGTGGTACCTCAACTTTTGGTGTTAGGGCCAAAAACAGGAGGAGATGGCTAAACGCAGAAAAGCTCCTAAACGAGCTGCTGTGTCAGAAAGTGAGGATGAAGCCGCCACGGAGATCCACGAGCCGTCAATGCGATGGCAAGCAGAACCGCTGAACAAACAGCCAGACACCGAAGCGCAGTCAAAGGCACAAAGCACAATAGACGATCTTGAAGCTGTAGGTAAGGAGTGGGCGATAGTTGAGGTGCAGTTGTGGTGGACTAAGCTACTCACATCTGTATGTACGCACAGTTCAGGAGAGGATCACTGCGTTGCTTAGACTGGCAGATGACGCTGCTGCTAGCATGAACAACGAGCTTAGGGTCCAACTGGTCAAGATTCCTAAACAGGTGTTCAGAGCGTCCGAACCTGCTGCAGATATACATGACACTGTGCACAATTGTACTATGCTTCCTTTACATTGGATGTGGTGGCAGCGGCCTTCCGCAACAGACTTCCAGCCTAGCAATGGCCATTTCATGGGGTCAAGCAAAATTTTATCTGCAGATTCGATTGATGAAACTGTCAGACTTCCAGGAAAAACATGAAGGTGACTTGACTGGCCCAGCACTGGAGGAGATCAAGATCAGGCAGCAAGCACTCAAGGCACAGCTCATGCCCCCGCCAGCAACAGGTAAGCACACCTTTGGCTCTGCAGCAAGTATTCCGGTTGAAGACCAGCATCTCACGTAGTCCAACCTAAATACATGCTCTGCACAAGGACTTGCAGCCAGCCTGATTGTTTCTTCACTCTCTGCTGTGCCCTGAGAGCCCTTTTGCAACTCTTTCAGCGCATCTTTTGGCATGATCAAGGGGTCTATGTGTACCTACAAGAGTTGTTCATGCGCGTTTATGGCAAACAATCCTGGATCCAAATCAGCCAGCATTCCTGGAAAGTGTCAAATCAATGACGTCAAGTGCTCACATTCCATCCTGCCCTGCTGCGCTGGCTGAGACATCACAGCCAGCGCCAAATTTTAAGCACAAATCGTCGTACTTGAGCAGCATGCCATGCTGTGCTAGGTGGGCGAGCAGGAAGGGCTCCTAGCACTGTCACAAGGACGACACGCAAAAGAGCAGCTCCTGGACAGGTGTCAGGTAAGGACATGTTTCAAGATCTCCTCATGAGAAACTTACACAACCTGTCACTGGGGATTTAATAGCTCATGTGGTAACCTGCAGAAGGTTGCGCTTTGTGTGGGCTTGCTGTTCATGACACTTCCAGTATGTTGCGTGGTGTTGAGCATGAATGCACAAATTTGGGGCCTGTCAGTCCGTAAACAGACACCACATATGTCTAGTCCTCATAGTTTGTGGTTGGCATTGTCTTCATCTTCACTGTCTTACATGCTGTGCCTGCTTGGGGATGCCACCTGTTCCCACAGAACATCTTCATAGTAGCTGAATTTTGCAGCTTTCAAGCTTGCATGCCTTACTGGCACAAACAATGTCAGCAAATGCACACATTGTTTGTGCCAGTCTTTCAGTGACAAGCACAGATGTAAATCCTTTGCTGCATGTAGGAGAGGCTGTTGATGAGGCTCCACCACCAGCCAGGAGGTCAGCCAGGGCACGCCCAGGCCGGCCCCCTCGCCCTGCCCCTCCCAGCTTGCCCACTGTTGCGGAAGATGAAGAGGAGCACTGTGAAGAAGGAGACAGTGCTGCAGAGCCAGGTCAGGACTGTGCTGGCACAGATGTGCACAGAACAGGCATGCCTGACAGGTTAATGTGATGAATGCACTGGTGAGCAGAAAGATAGCACAAAGATTGCGTCAGCATACATAAGCAATGCCAGCAATGCAGCAAGAGCTAGAGCTGAGCCTGCTGGTGGTTCTAGTAAAATCAGCACCTATTTCAGAAAAGCATAGACATGTATGCATAAAAATAAAGATAGAGCGTCCATGCCTAAGGAGGCGTTTGGCACTGGTTGTAAAGGCAGGGCTGTACAAGGGTCAGCAGCAAGACATAACAAGGAACTATGTTTGTAAGCAATACCGTGTCCATGACCTGTAGGGCCGAGCCATGCTGCCCCTGTGCCGACAAGGGCAGGTTCTAGACAGAAGGTGATGAACACTCCTCTGCCTGGGGGAGGGTCAATGCAGACCCCAATGCTTCCCGGCTGGCAGAAGGCCCAGTTTGGGGGGGCCTTTGCCACTGTTGTCAAGAAGGCAGGCAGGGGTGCTAAGACTCAGGCAGGCAATGCCATTGTGGTCACTTGCGCAGGTAGGCTGTCAGACTTAGGATATAGGTTTTGCGTTGCCGCCTGGTCTGCAGCTATGTCATTCTGTGACCGTGGACATCCTCAGAAGACACTGAATGCATGGACACAGATATCCTTTGCTTTGATTTTGTAAGAAGCTTTGTGGCTCAAGTGAGCACTCACAGTGACTGGGTCCAGGCAGTTGGTGTCAGCAGATCTGTGTTGAGGTGTTGCAGTGCTGCGTCTGTTGATTGTGAATATCTACATGGATTGAGGCTGACACTTGATGATGTCTGCAGATGGAGAGCAGATTGCTGTTGACATGCTGAGTGGACTGTCTAGCGTTCCTGAGGAGAGAAGGCAAGAGGTGCAGCAGCAATTGACGCAGCTCAAGAGCTTGGCAGAAGCAGCTTTACGATAGCTTTTGTGCTGTTTTGGACTTTTCTGGCTTTGATGCAGGCACGCAGTCCTGTGCTCATGTGTAAATCGATCAGTGATTTGTGCACGACATAGCCCATTGAAATTATGAAATGCGTGATCATGTTTGCAGAGGCTAGCCTTTGAAATGTATGCTGTATATCTACTACCACAACTGACTTTTTTGTCCTGAGGACCATGTGAAGGCCAACAGACAACGTTTGAGAGAGTGCACAGCAACAATGCAAAACCCCCAAATTATCCCACGGGACGTAACGCCTGCAGGGTCATGGCGCATCACAATATGTTCGCACTTTACAGTCTTCATTCGAATCGCGTCATCTGTGCTCTGTTGGCCATGCAATGCAACACCCTCGTAAAATTTTGAACCGGCCGCCAAGGGCGTAACCAGCACAGTGTGAACTGCTGCCTGATCAAGGATGGTTTGGTTATGCGCTACTCTGCGCGGTGGTGCACGATGTTTGGCCCCATCATGTAAGTTCGGAGGCCGTGCCTGGGCATGGGCAAGTGTCTCTCAAACGGCTTCGTTCGCGTCTCAACCTGCCGTTTCGGAGCCAAGAGAGGCTATGGATTTTGATGTTTGCATTGTCGGAGCCGGTCCCGCAGGCTTGTCGGCTGCGATCACATTGAAACAGGTAGCACCAACCATAAAGAAAACATCAGATCACTCTACCTTCAAGCACTTGGCTCACTTTCTCCCTGACTTTGCAGGAGTGTCAGGCCAAAGACAAGGACCTAAGCGTGTGTGTTGTGGAGAAGGGCGCTGAGGTTGGTGAGTGAGTATTCACGCATTGCCTGAATCATGAGTGTGTATCTCAAATGCTGACTGAGTCATACATGATACCACCAGTTGCTTACTGCAATCGTGTAGCCTGAAACAGGCATAACTGTGTATATATGCACTGCAAAAGATATGCTGCTCTGCTATTGCACCCTGTCCAGCTTCGCAAGTCCATGCACAGGTGAAATCTTGTATACCACCCAAGCGGCAAATCAAGTCTGTACATTGCACTTTGTGAAGCTAGTGCATTGCCAACAAACTGTACATCACCAATTCAAACATGCTGATCAGGCTGCACGTCACGTGGCAACAAGACGCTCATGTGCACAGCCATCCATCCTGTCAGCAATGCATCTGAAATCTTGGGCTTCTTCTAATCAAGAGCAAGTATGCAAGCTTGCACAGCTCTGCCATCAAGCATATGATTGTAGTTGCATTGCTGGTGACAGGTGCTCAATTGTTCAGGCTGACTTGAATGCCACAATACAACAGCAGCAGACATGCACATCATGTGAAACGTGAGCTGGAACAACCTTGTTGTGTTCTGCAGTGTCAACTGGTGCCAACTGCAGTTTTGATGGTGTTAGTCATGTTCATGCTTGCAGGTGCCCACATCCTGTCAGGGAATGTGCTGGAGCCCCATGCCCTGACTGAGCTGCTGCCCAAGTGGAAGGAAGAAGGGGCTCCTGTCAGTGTAGCAGCCGCTGAAGATAGGTTCTTTGTGCTGACCCAGAACAGGGCTTTCCGGCTGCCCACCCCTTCACAGATGCACAACAAGGGCAACTTTGTCATCAGTCTGAGGTAGGATTGCAGTTCTCCAGGCCTCACAGTGACAATTTATCCCTGCTGCAATGTTGTCACATCAGAAGTGTCATGCTGCAAGAGAAGGATGGTGCCACACTGAGAACTGGAGTTTCCAGCTTCCCGACGCTTCAGCGGATGCACAGCAAGGACTAATTTGTCATCAGTTTGAACTAGGATGAGAGTTGTTCACGTTACAGTGACTTTGTCAGAGTACTCATGGTTGCAGTTGTCACGAAACGTCCAGACTCACAGACATTTTTCTAGCTGTACATGGACTCACAGACGCATGAAAAGGCCAAAGAAATGACTTTGCAGTAGGACATTACTTGTCTGAGCTTCCTGAAGTTGTGGTTGTATGAAGTACAGTGGCAACACATGATCAAAAGTAGAGTCAGACTGAACACAGGTCTATTTTATTCATGTATCTGGAAGATGTGTTGAATTGCCTTCATCCCACGGATTTGCAGTGCACAAAAGATCAGACCTGCTGCTGGTGCATGCGCATGCTGCTTGTCTTTACGACAAGAACTTTCCAGAGTATGTCTAGAGGCAATGAATGCAGAGACAGTAGTTGACGCCTACTGACCTAGCTGAGGCATTTGTAGTGCAGCCAGCAAGTCTTGGTGCATCATGCAGATCTTCGCAACATCAGCAGCATAGCAGGCATTGTATACCAGCAATTGCGTTCTTGTGTCTGCTGCAGTCATTTATGTCCATCCCTTGACACCAAGGCAGCAAACAAGCTAGCTCTGGAGAGACAGGACTTGTCCCGCATGTACCTAGCTCATTATGAGCTGGAAAGCGTTGCTATTATGATCATCATTATTTCTATTGGTATTATTATTGTTATTATCATCATCATCATCATTGTCATCATTATCATTATTATTGTTATTACGATCATAATTAACGTCATCATCATCATCATCAGATTATATGTATATTGTTATGAAAACTGTCATTGTTATTGTCATAAAACAAGCTAAGCTGAAAAGGAATAATCACAGTCTGCAGCTAGCACGGTTCTGCACAAAACTCTATGTGTATTGCTGCAGTCAATTGTGTCGATGGCTGGCCACAAAGGCAGAGGAACTGGGCGTGGAAATCTACCCTGGTTTTGCAGCCAGCGAGGTTCTATACAAGAATGGAGGAGTTGCAGGGGTTGCCACCAATGACATGGGTGTTGCCAAATCAGGCACCAGGAAGGAGACCTTCCAGAGGGGCATAGAGCTGAGGGCCAAGACCACCCTGTTTGCTGAGGGGTGTAGGGGGTCCCTGTCAGAGGTAAGAAGCAAAAGCAAAGACACCCCCCTGCATGCCTGCCATAATTTGCATTGACATTTTGGTTTGTACACACTGATCCCGACAGAGGTAAGAAGAAGCAAAGACACACCCCTACATGCCTGCCATAATTTGCATTGACACTTTGGTACGTACACACTGATCCCGACAGAGGTAAGAAGCAAAGGCATACCCCTACATGCCTGCCATAATTCGCATTGATACTTTGGTACATACACAGTGATCCCTACAGAGGTGAGAAGCAAAGGCAAAGGCAGTCCCCTACATGCCTGCCAGCAAACTTTGCATTGGCACTTTCGTATGTACACACTGATCCCGACGGTTTGCCAAGCTCTGCTGACAAGTGCAGTTTTGGGAATTGGTCATGGGATTTATACCACTAAGGAAAGGCGCAGCTCTGATGTCTAGCGTGGTCGGTCTTGTTGTGTGCTCACGCCAGCTGACAAGGCTCTTGTCCTTGAGATGTGCCTGAGTCATGATAAGGATACTTGTTCTGGAACAAGAGCAAAAAGCTGGTGTTGCAAAGTTCCAAGCTGATTGTTGCATGCTTAGCATTTCTTTTGCTGGTGTCTATCATCATGCTGATGGCATTTGACACGGTTGCTTGAGCTTCTATACCGAGCAGGAGCTCTCTGCTGCTCCACACCTTGTCCTTCGTGAACCTTTCATCTGAACAAGCTTTATTAGCCACTTGGAGCCTGTGCCTCCCTGTCTAGCTCCCTGTTTGTCTGCAGCCCCCCAGGGCGATGAAATAATGGCTGCCCTGTTTCAGGCCTCAACAAGACATGGCTGAAATGAGTCAAGTCGATTGTGATAGACTCTGAATGTACTGGAAGCTACTCACAACTGCACACACCTGCCCCCTTGTGAAGTATATTGCATGAATGCATGGATGAGTAAACGAATGAAGGATGGGAAATACCAAACGGTACCCCACAGCCTGATAGATCAACATCTGAGCCTCAGTTCAAGCCTGAGCCTGCATGCCAGTCCAAAGTCTGACCCCAACTCTGAGTCCGAGTCTGGGTCCAAGTTTGAATGTGAGTGGTGAAGTGGCCGGTTTCATGACATGCAGGAGGTTATTAAGGAGTTTGGGTTGAGGGAAGCTGTCGGTGCAGAGAGCCAGACATATGCTCTGGGCCTGAAGGAAGTATGGGAGGTAGGTCAAACCTGCAAGGTTGAGTGTTTCTCACATGGCAGCATTGTGCATGATCTTGTCAACCTTGAGATGCCGTCAATCCTAGGCAACGCAGGCCCATGAGCTTGATCTATGATCTCTCTCTGTGCCTCTTTCTGTCATTATGGATGCCTGCCTGTCTGTTTGTCTGCCTGCCTGCTTGCCTGTCTGTCTGTCTATCTGTTTGTCTGTCATCATGCCTTACTGTCTACGAGTCTGTCTGCCTGCCTGCCTGTCTGTCAACATGCCTGACTGCCTGTTTGTCATTATGCCTGATTGTCTGTCTGTCATTATGTCTTTCTGCCTGCCTGCCCACCTGTCCGTCTGTCCGTCCGTCTGGCTGTCTATCTGTCTGGCTGTCTGTCTGTCTGCCCAATCAAAAGGCATGTTGTTGTTGCAAGCCACAAGGAATTGAGCAAGTTTCCTCGCCATGGTACTCACACAGGACCCTCCGTGTATGATGTCCATTCCATGATGCTTCCTGTGCAGATTCCAGCTGACAAGCACAAGCCAGGGAGGGTATGGCACACCGTTGGGTACCCTTTGCCTAGCTCCACATATGGAGGATCCTTCCTGTACCATATGGACAACAACCAGGTTGCTCTAGGGTAAGAAACCCTCTGTATTGTATGGACAACAATCGGGTTGCTTTAGGATAAGAAAGCCTCTGCATTGTATGGACAACAATCATGCTGCTTTAGGGTAAGAGACCCTCTGTACCACATGGACAAAATAAGGTTGCTTTAGGGTAAGAAAACCTTTGAACCATGTGGGGCAACAAACAGGACCCCTCTGTGCGGTCAACTTGAGGCCCTGTGCATCATCGCTTGTTTTCTGGTAACAAACTTGTGCATTATGTGGGCAACAACCACAGTGCTGTAGGGTCAGGAAGCTTAGTGCTGTTGAACGGAGGCCCTGTGTAGCTGAAACTTCAGCATTGAAAGCACCATCCCATGAGAGGAGGGAGGGTGGGGGGGGGGGGTGCGCTGCACGGCTGCATTTGCTCACAGTGTGACTTTGAAAATCAGGAAAGACAGATTGCATGCCGTATCACAGCTTTGAGAAAGCCATACTAGCTTCAATCTACCTCCTCAGCAGACTTTCATCATTATACATATTTATTATCTAGATTATTTATTTATGTTTATTATTATTGCAGATTTGTGATAGCGCTGGATTACCAAGACCCCTACCTGAACCTATACCAGGAGTTTCAGCGCTGGAAGCAGCATCCCAAGATCCGCACCTTGCTTGATGGCGGCACCTGCCTACAGTACGGAGCCAGGACTCTGAATGAAGGAGGCTTCCAGTCAATACCCAAGCTGACATTCCCTGGGGGGGCGCTGGTGGGTTGCTCGGCTGGCTTCCTCAATGTGCCAAAGATCAAGGTGAGACCCTCGGCAGTCATGTAGGGTTTGGGGTCAGACCCTTGGTGATCATGTAGGGTTCAGGGTCAGACCCTTGGCGATCATGTAAGGTTGAGGGTCAGACTTTTGGCAGTCATTCAGGGTTTGTGGTGACATCCTTGGCAATTTCTGCCACCATGCATGCTGGCTGGTATGCACAATGTATGCTGAGAAAGCATCCAATACCACGGCTCACTGGATTGCAGCCCTACACAGCCAGCTGTGTATATACAGATCAACATGACTATGCACATACACACATGCACGCATGCATGCACACACAGACATATATGAGGATCAGTGTGGACTGTGGTGCAGGGCACACACACTGCCATGTGTGCACACACTGTCATGCATGCACACACGGACAGATAGGCAGATCAGTGTGACTGTGGCGCAGGGCACACACACCGCCATGCACACAAACACACAGACAGATGGGCCGATCAGTGTGACTGTGGTGCAGGGCACCCAGACTGCCATGCATGCATGCACGGACAGATGGGCCGATCAGTGTGACTGTGGTGCAGGGCACCCAGACTGCCATGCATGCATGCACGGACAGATGGGCAGACCATTGTAACTGTGTGCAGGGCACACACCCTGCCATGCATGACAGTATGTGCATGCATGGATGCACACACCGTCATGCATGCACACACAGACAGATGGGCAAATCAGTGTGACTGTGACACAGGGCACACACACTGCCATGAAGTCTGGCATGCTGGCAGCTCAAGCAACCTTCTCTGCACTTACTGCTGCCAACACCCCTACTGCTTCTTCTCCAGCCAGGCAGGCGCCAGTGGACATAAGCAGCTATCAGAAAGCCATGGAGGACAGCTACGTCTGGGATGAGCTTCGGGATAGCAGAAATATCCGACCTGGGTGAGTCACCCCTCTGCTGTCAGACTCCCTTTGCTCTACTTCCTCCTGGTCAGCGCTTTCAGCAGACCACTCTATAATCATACTGATGAGCCTAGGTCCCCAAGGCCTGCAGGATTCCATCAAGGTTGAAAAACCTGATTTCAGTCCCCAGGCGTTCCTGAGGTCCTTGACATTCAGTATTGGAATGACTTTTGTGCAGCATTTCTTTAAATAAATATCTGCAAGGGCGTGAATGTTTAGACATCATATCAGTGTGGTTTTTTGTGAAATGACATGTGGGATGGAGCAGGGCAGACATATTGCAGCCATCTATTATTGCCACGGCAGCTGATGCATTGGCAAGGATCAGTGGTCATATTTCAGCAATCACCTTAACAGCTTTTGTATGCAGTGTGTACAGGGCAAACTGTTGATCAGGTTTTTGTTGAAGGTAGCACAGCCAGGTAGCACAGAGGGCATCCACAGACCTGCATTATATCAATCCTCTGATTCCTCTTATTAAAGGCTTGGCATGTAACAGCTGCTGATACACCAAAAGCCAAGCCTGCAACTTGATTACCATCATTAACTGTGTTCAAGTGATGTAAGTGTACCATTCTGATGAGCTTGTTTGCTATGGGCAGATTCAAGATGGGGCTATGGGGAGGGCTGGCCCATGCAGCCCTAGACACATACCTCTTGCGAGGCAATGCCCCATGGACCTTACGACACAGGTAATTGCACCTAACTACATGTTCATATGCTTGCACATGCAGAGTGCTTTGGCCTGCCTTGGGCAACTTCACTGTGTCATCTGGTCAATGCCAAATGATGCGTCGCATAGCTGCGTAATGCAATGCTTCTTCTCTTCCTGAAACACATGCATCCATGCGTGTGCTTCAGAATGTGGATGTGTATACACGTTCCATCATGACTGCGCCTCAGAGTGTGGATGTGTGTCCTCTTCAGCAGACATGCTGTGACCCAGCAAACCTGCTGTGACTCAGCAAATGAGCAAGATTGACGGCGCAGCCCTAAAGCCCTGAGGGCCATTTTGCGGTGCATTATGACAGCAGGTGCACGCTGTTTCACCTCAAAGGAATTTGTCATCAGTCAGTAGGTAGTCAACAAGTTTGACCGACGACATTCCAATAAGTGTGTCAGCAATATTCAAGCTGGCTGAGACTAGACTCTGATGCTCATCTGGGTTCAAGGATTTAGCGCTTAGTCATGGTTGTGCAGGCACGCTGATCATGAGGCTCTCAGACCAGCAGCAGAGTATGAGCCTCGGCAGTATCCGAAACCAGATGGGAAAGTCAGCTTTGATTTGACCACCTCTCTATATAGAAGTGGCACAAACCATGAACATGACCAGCCCAGCCATCTGAAGCTGAAGAACAAGGGGCTGCCGGCAGCTGTCAACCTGCCTATCTATGCTGGTCCTGAGTCACGCTATTGCCCAGCAGGTATGTCAACTCAAGAAGATTTATGTCTGAGGATGTTTTGTTTTTTGTCACTAGTTGTGTTGCACATACAAATTGGTTGTGATGCTAAAATAGTATGCAGAGCAGTGAAAGCAGATTGCTTCAGGCCAGTGCACGTCAGGCTGGCACCGCATATGCACCAGATGGCCGCAACTTAAGAAGCAATGCTATGTTCTGACATGAGTTATTATGCATGTTGAGAAGCAACTCCTTACTCGTCAGACCGACTCTCTGACATACTTGTTGTGGCTTCTTTGACAACTTGAGTGTCCACTTTTGCACCTTTTACATAAAGCTTGGAGCTTGTTCACAGACCTCAAAACTGCAGTTGATGCACCCTACCAACAAAGGACAAGTTCAACTTTTTGTGTGTGCATCTTGCATCTTGCACAGCCCCATAGTTTGGTTTGTGCCCTGTCATGCAGGTGTGTATGAGTACGCAGCTGATGCATCCGGGGCGCAAAAACTTCAAATTCATGCACAGAACTGCTTGCACTGCAAGGCATGCAGCATCAAGGACCCTACACAGAACATCAAGTGGACAGTCCCAGAAGGGGGCGGGGGACCCAATTACACCATGATGTAACAGATTGTATTGTCAAGCCCCAGGGCAAATAATTATGCTCTGCATCATGCTTGAAGTGATGGCTTGCAACTGCAGCAATTGAGAAGAACTGCACAGCATGAAGACTACTTTGCTATGCACAAGTTGCTGAGCCAGCAGCCCTACAATGGATGCATGAATGACTGCATGACTTTTCGGAGAGCTCAATGTATGAGTAAAGTGTCTGCAGCAGAGACACATGCTTTGTCGCAGTATACAGCCAGAAGAGTCGAATTTTGCGTTTGTCACCCACAATCATTACCAGATGGCTTTAGTGTACACACTCTGAGCAGGTACAAACACAGAAGAAACGCAGCAAATTGAAATGCCCTGCCAAACGCTTGCATCTGCAAAGCTCCAAATGGCAAGGCTTGCGCAGCAAGTTTGCAATCCGCAAGGCTATTGGCTATGCAAATTTGTTGCACTGTCATTTGTCTCTTGTGAAGACTCTGGCAGTACGCTGTGCTGCAACTTGCTCAGTGCTGCTTTTACCTGCAGTTGCAATTGTGTACTGGTCAGCGTTCAAAGCTTATGGTAGCTTTCATTCAACCAAGCCACATGCTATGTCACAGCTGACAACAGGATCTCAGAGCACAGGACTGCAATATGCAGCCATTAGTATGCTGATAACAAATTTGAAATCAGTTCCAGAGCAAGCAACAAGGCATGTTTGGACCATGTACTGACAGCATATGGTATGGATCAGACTTGTGTTGCCTCTTTCAGCACTCAACATTTGTGTTGACGTTTATCATGTACGCACCTGTGGTTTGCGGACAAGGAAGGGCATGAAAACAGCTCGGATCCCCTCTTTGAAAATGATGGGAAAGATGATACAGCTGGCCACATACAACAGCATGACCTCCATCCACACCCCCCTGCATTCACGCCATTTTGTCAGCATGTGATCACCATCTTTCTTTCTTACACTCTGCATAAAAACAAGAATTAATTGACTGAAGTAGTCCAGCATGACATCCCTGATTACTTGCACTTTCACGTAGCTCATGCATGTACTTGATTCTGTATGGTGCTTTTCCCAGTACACACAACAGACATGTTTCTTCAGCATAAGAACATAAGACCATGTCATCAACATGCACTGAAACTTCAATATCGAAATGAACTACGCCCCAGAACAAGGCACAGAACAGAGTAAAGCAGTGACAGGCACGTTCTCTCAACGTTGGTCCTTTGAGTGCAAGGCTTACTTGAAGGTGGGTCGGGGCCTGAGCAGGCGGCCCACCCCATACAGGGCAACCATGAAGAAGTGCATGACCAGCAGGGAGGGCTTTGGGGCTAGTCCAGACAGCAGGGAGATGGGGCCGGACGAGTAGATGCCCCCCAGCTTGAGGTACTCGAAGCAGGCCTGCCGCATCTCCTCATGCGCTGCCACACCGTTGTAGCAGAACACCTGCAGGTCACAAGCTCTTTTTATTTCGTTTCGTTTCATTTCATTTCATTTCATTCCATTTCATTGCACTTCATTTCATTTCAGTTCTTTTCATTTCACTTCACTTCTTACAGTCTGGGGTGTGGAGCCAGTTGTGACTCATCAGACATCCTGGCTTGAGAGCACAGGTGTATGTGGTGTGCTCTTCAGGATACAAAAACGCCCCTTTCAATTGAAGAACATCACTTGCATGGTGTGGATGTGGACTGACCAATGCCGAGAGACTAGCAAACCATGTTCGTACGATGGTCAGTCATCGTGGAAGCTGCTGGAGGCAGAATTTGCAGCTATGCTCTGCCAGGGAGTCAGGTGTGCAGACAATGACAGACATACACAGACAGACAGACATAGAGAGAGACAGATGGAAACAGACGCACAGCTCTGTTGTAGCAAGAGTTCTACAGCAAAATGATGTTCACTGACAGACAAACAGACAGAGGGAAGTTTACAAGCACACAAGTCCCTGGCAGCAAAGAGTTTGCAGGAGATGGTATGACAAGTGCTGTCAGGTCACCTTGCAGACAACCTATTGTGTCAATGATAGCATCAATTATAACAGAAAAATCATATGACACAAGAGGTCCCAGAATCTCTGAGGGCACTAATTAACAGACAAGAAAGGCCCAAAGATGATGTATATTGGGCTTCCCTCTGGGTCATAGAAACACTGACCTTGTAAAGAGCATTGGCCAGGGTGTTAATGGTGGCAGACAAGGGCTTCCTCTTGGTGTAGAATTCCGCTGTCTGGTTTGCGGTAGCAATGCTGTCTGTGAAGTCAGGGAGGGGTTGCAGCATGTCACACAGCAGCTTGGTGTCACTCAGGGCAACAGTCATGCCGCCTCCAGTCAAGGGGTGCCTGCAGTGGGCACAGGCAGACAATTAGAAGGCAAAGGGAAGCCTACAATGGGCACAGGCAGGTCATCAGAAGGCAAAGGGGTGCCTGCAATGGGCACAGGCAGGTGGTCAGAAGGCAGATGGTTGCCTGCAATGGGCACAGGCAGATATTTAGAAAGTAGAGTGATGCGTGTGATGGGCATCAGCAGACATTCAGAAGGCAAAGTGATGCCTACAATGGGCGTAGCCAGGTGGTCAAAAGGCAAAGCAGCCAGGCTGACACCAGAGTGACAATTGAACCGCTCAAGGCATACACACAAACTATGCAAGGCAGACAATGGAGGGCTGACACAAAAGGCAGAAGGGGCAAACAGCATGTCAGATGCATGAAATCATGTTCAGCATCTGCAGCGCAAAAGGCAAAAGCAGTCAGTGAAAGGAGCAGCATCTGTTTGAATGGCACAGTGAGGGCAGAGTGAAATGTGAAGGACTGTAGCAAATGGCGCTTCGCTCTGCCCTCACGCCACTCCAGGCAAAGGGCAGCGTGCAGGCAAAGTCAGGCGGTATTTGCTGCAGCCCTTCACACTTGAGTCTGCCCTCACTGTGCCACATACACACCCACACACGCACACAAGCACACTTGCATGCTGTTCCATTCTCTGAATGTTCTGACTTGTGCGCATACCAGCAAATCTTGCCATTGTCAAAGCTTAGTTGCAGCATGAGCTGTGAACTCTGAGGCAAGGCCGACACATGGGGATGTTATGTCAGCATGCAGCAAAATGTGAATAGCGAACATGACACAAATGTGCTGCCTACCGCATGTTGAAGGCATCACCCAGCAGCAACGCTCCAGGCCTGTGTAAGGGTGTCAGCGTCATCTGCTTGTTCAGCATGCTGCGCAACCGGCCGGCGTCTATGGCTGCTAGGAAGGCTGCTCGCAGCTGCTCCGGCACTTGAGGTGCTGTTGTTTCCCTCAGGTATGCTGCTAAGGCACCGGTGGCTACGCTGGGTAGCTTGTCTCCGGGCACGTCCACAAGACACCTCACCTACAATGGAGTGAGTGCCATGAACAACATAATGATAATAACAACAAGTTGCTTGCCATCTCATGATGAGCTAGGTACGTGCGGGACAAGTCTTGTCTCTCCAAAGCAGTCTGTCTTGCGCATTGAATGCCATTGACAATGACAAAACAGGCTGGCTCAAGCAATTGAGATGCTGTGGTCAATGCTGAGGTTGTGGCTGCTTGCCTCCTCAAATGCTACACACAATGTACTGCATGAAAAGGGGTCCAATGCGCATATTCATGAGGCAACAGATGCAATTGCAGCAGCTGAGACTTGAGAGCAGCCAGCGAGAGTCGTCAAGACCTCATCCTGATAGATTGAAAGCCCTGCATGGCAGTTTGTTCCACCAGGTGATCAGCCAGGCTGACAGCACAATCAACATCTTCAATGCGCAACCAATGGCTTCATGCCCTGGTTGAAATCAAAATCAATCATGCCATGATCTTCTTGCCAACATCTTCGAAGCGCAACCAATGGCGTCAGACTCTGGTCAAAAGCAAGATCGAACATGCCATGATCCAAGGCTCACCTCAGTGGAGCTGATAGGGTAGAACAGCAACGGCGATGGGTTGGCCAGCACCACGTGCCCAAAGTTAGAGTAGGGCAGGCTGCAGCCCTTCAGCTTCAGACCCACAAAATGGGAGGGGGTCTTGAGGTCGGGGGTGCCCAGCTTCTTGCGTAATGTGGAGTGCATGCCGTCACAAACAACTGTCAAGTTTGCGGTGGCCACATGCTCTTGGTCATCACTGGTCTTATATAGGACGCCTGTGACAGCTTGGCCATCTTGCCACTCCTTTCCCTGCTCTGCAGAACAAACCATATGCATTGAGTGCATGGCTGTCAAGTTGGTTGCAGCAATCAACCATTATTGGTCTTGTACAGGACGCATGCGACAGCTTGTCCGTCTTGCCAAATCTTCCCTTGCTCTGCAGAACAAACCATACACATTTAGTGCATGGCTGTCAATTTGGTTGCAGCAATCAACCATTATTGGTCTTGTACAGGACGCCTGTGACAGCTTGTCTGTCTTGCCACTCCTTTCCCTGCTCTGCAAAACACACCATACAGGTTTGGTGTGTTGACTCCATAGTTCTGGTTGAAACAATATGCCACCATCAGCTGGTATGAGGTCCCGGTGGCAGCTTGTCCGTCTTGCCACTTCTTTCCTTGCTCTGCAGAACAAACCATAAGTGTTGGTTGTGTTTAGAGGACCGTCACTCTGTTAGAAGCTATATGCCACCATCAGCTGATTTGAGATCCCGATGACAGCGACTTTGTCTTACCACTCCTTTCCTTGCTCTGCAAAACAAAAATAAGTGTTAATTGTGTTTAGAGGACCGTCATCCTGGCTGAAGCAGTTTGCCACCATCAGCTGGTATGAGACATTGGTGACAGCTTGTTTGTATTGCCACTCGTTGCCTTGTTCTGTAGGCAACGCAAATGCGCTAATTATGTTTAGCGCATGACCATCTGTTTGATTGCGTTTAGTGCATGGCCGTCAGTTTGCTTGCAGCAAGCAACCATTGTTGGTCATGTGCAGGACATCTATGACAGCTACTCCACCTTGCCACTGCTTTCCTTGCTCTTTTCTGCAAACATCGTTATGCATTGCTTGCGTTCAGTGCATGGCTGTCAGGTTGGTTGTAGTAACAGACATTTGGCCACCAGCAGCTGATACAGGACCCTTCATGAAACGCATGCAAATGTAAGATGTTGCTCAGATGTAGCAGTGCTCAATATAGCACCTTGTGCGCTGACCACTTTGCTTCAACCTGCTGATATAGTTGTGTGTAACAACCCATGTAACAACTCCCTTTCAGCATTTGCTGCATGAACAGCAGACGTAGCAATCTGGAGCAACTGCAAGAAGGGTTGGCACTTTGACGTGAATCACACTTCAGCTGCACCCCTGTCCTAGTCAGGCAATGTTCAGCTGGCAAGTAACAGATGAGCAAGATGCAGGCTCTCAGAAAAGAGCAGATCAAGCCTTTCAGCAATGATTGAAGACAAGGCCAAGCTGCCACTCGCAGACCTGACATGCCAACCTCACAGACACACATAATAATAACTTACAGGCGTTCCAGTTGATCGTTCTTGCCAGGTACCTACTAGGTGTGCCTAAACCCTAGCCAACATGCACTAACATGAGACACTAAATGCACCCAAGGGGAGTGCGCTGACAGGGCGAGTGCCATAGACGCATTTGCGGGGCAGAAAACCTCAGACACACGTGAATCCACACAGATGCGACTACATCCAACAAGGTTGGGCTTCCGCAGGTTCTCACCATTGACCAGTCGCTTGACGGTGCCCTGTCTGACTGTCACTCCAGGAGCAGATGCTGCAGCGTGACGCAGCCTCTGCACGAATCTGCCATGTGTGAAGCTTCTGCCTGACACGTCAGCGTCGAAGCCCTCCTTGGGGTACAGCAGCTCAGCTCGTTCCCCATTCTTGAAGATGCAGTATCCATAGACCTGCAAGCTGACTCAGCCTTGAGCAGCCCAATAATGATAATGATAATGATAATGATAATGATGATGATGATGATAATGATAATGATAATAATGATGATAATGATAATGATAATGATGATAATGATGATGATAATGATGATGATAATGATAATGACAATAATTTACAGGCGTTCCAACTAATTGTTCTTGTCAGGTACCCTACTAGGTTGAGCAGTCTGGCATATGCTTATCTTGCATTCTATACATGCAATGGCAGGAGGTGTCGCCATGTTCACAACCCTGGCTGTATTGTATTATGATGCGACATAGCATGACATGACAGGAGGTGATACAGCATTACACATGAGACATGGCAGCGTCCCTTGCCATTGCATGTGTTTACCTTAGCTGCCTTGTCAGGGAGACTGCAGATTCCTGTATCCTGGGCCACATGAGTGCGCATCACATGAATTGCCACCATGCTTGCTTGACTGTATGGCAACATATGAGGCAATGCTTTGAGTACCATCGTCTTCAGAAGCACCCAAACTAGCAGTGCATGCACCCTGCTGTCGTGCAATCAATCAGCATGGAGTGTGAGTTGCTAATTTGAATGCTTCCAAAGACACCTGTGCTGTAAACATAGGCTCATGTGTTTCCAGCATCACAAATGCCAAGAAAGAAAAAGCTGGCTTGCCTTTTGAGCATCAATGCCATCAACACAATGAGCAAGACCCAGTCTCTTCAGCATGAGGTAGCCGCCAGGCTGAAGCAGCTCTCCAATAATGCGATCTGGCTGTTTTAGATCTCTCTCAATCAATAACACTTTACGGCCAGCCTATAATAAACAAAATGGGTCAAGCATCGCCTCACCGAGCACTGATGTCGTGGTGACAGTGACATGTACCACTTGTTGCATCACTGCAGACAATGCGTACCTGTCCCTGAGAGAAGGCCAGAGCAGAGCCAGCGATGCCAGCACCCACCACTACTAAATCCCACACCTGAGAACGCTTTCAGCTTTGAGTGCTTGTCTGTTGACAAGCGGTGTGAATGTGTTCAAATCCCAAAGACGTGCTTGTACAAAGTGCGTGCAGTTCACCTCGGGGTCGTTTTGAAAGCCAGCTGAGGGCACCTCAGACAGGTGATCGTAGCCAGATATCGAAGGGATGCCTTGTTCACCTCCTCTGCCCATTGTGGATATAGAAATGAAAGAAGAACAAGATGACAAGGTTTATCGGAACGCTCGTGAACGTGGCACTCAGTTAGCTAGCAATCAGTAAGCAGAAACTGTCAAGCAACTGCAGGGGTGCCTTCGAGGATTAGTGCGCAAAGTGGGTGATCTAGAGTCACAATGACTCGTCTGCAGCTCTGATGATTCTTTCCGTTTTGATAAGCCTCGCGATGGTATTGGAAGCGCTGCTGTTGTTTGGTCAAACAAGCGGTTCAGCTGCTTGCGTTTAGAAGCCCAGCTTCTGCCGCAACTGCAGGTTAGGTTTAGCCTATGAACATCAGAACATGGGCTACCTCAGTGTTAGACACTAGGATGCAATGCAAGCTTCTATTCGAGGTTGTTGCGCCAAAGCCACCCTCGCCCGCAACGTTGCTGCTCCCAGCGTGAAAGCTTGGAGGTCTCAAATCACAACACACAGATTGCTGACAGCATTGCGCTGCCATAGCCACCCAGCAGAAGCCAGCTCAAGCAGCAATATGCACACTGAGTCTCAGCAACTGCTGAGTGTGGCACCGATGTAAGTTTGCTGCAAGACAGCTCCTGCATAAGATACTGTATACTTTATAGTGCCCACAGACAAATGGACGCCAGCAAGCTGTCAACATAGGTCATTTTTTGTAGGATGGACTGGACAGACTTGCATTTCAGGCAGCTCTGCAGGCTGATCTCCAAGCAGACATGGCTATACACAGAGATGGTGGTTGACCAGACCTTGCTGCACAATCCAGACACTGACAGGTGACTGCTAGGAGCATGTTTTAGCTGCGGCATATGACATGCATGCGCATGAAGTCTTCAAATGCTCCATCTTAGCAGCATGGTCGCGTAGATTGGTATGGGACATGAGCAGTGGCCTGCGCATGCGAGATTCTCATAAAGCTCTCCAAAGCAATGTCCCGAGTGTGGAAACACAGATGTTTTCTTGGTGCAGTACCAAGGTGCCTGTTTTCAAAGGATGTTAATCATCTCAACATGCAATGTGCAATCAGCAACTGGATTTTCTTCAGAATTGAGAGACTGCTTGCTGTAGGTTCCTTTGGTTCCCGCCAGAACAACACCCCATAGTGTGTCAGCTGGGCGGCAGTAACCCAAAGACCCTTGCAGCAGCTGCCAAGGTAGTTGCCAAGTATGGCTACGATGAGATCAACCTCAACTGTGGATGCCCCAGTGAGCGAGTGGCTGGAGCAGGCTGCTTTGGAGCTGCCATGATGCTGCAACCCCAGCTTGTGGCGCAATGCTGCCAGGCAATGCAAGACGCAGTGCCTCACATCCCAATCACTGTCAAGTGCAGACTTGGTAAGTGTTGCGCCTGGAGCACAGCAGTCTTGTGGCATATACCACATCTGTGTGTATATACATCTGGAGTGCACGTGAAGTCGCTGTCAACAGCAGACTTGATGAGTGTCCCAGGTACAGCATGCGACACAAGCTGCATGACCCCGGGGTGCATGGTTTCTGCAAGCACTGCAAGACATGAGCTGACCACGCTTCTACAACTTCATATTGGGAGGCTACTTGCCACTGAATGTACCTGACCCTAGGGCAAGACACTCATTCCATGAAAGACTGAATGAATCAATGAATGCATGCATGAACAAAAGCTGCTCTACCTCCTGCTGATTGTACAGTACTGCTGGACAGAGCAGGCAACTGTGCCCAACATGTCTTGTCAATCCTCAGAGACAGAAGCAGCACGGCGTGCTGGCCATCCTGTTGCTCTTGGTGTGCTGCTCTGGCGTAATTTGTTGGCATGATGCTGCTCAGCTGCGTTCACAGTGCCATTGAACATGCTGCCCAATCCTGGTCAGAGATCCAGGGGCTGTCATCTTCGAGCTGCAGAAACATTGCGAGGCTCAAGCAGCACCTATCATCCTTCTGAGCAGTGCGCAGGACCCAGCAGGCTCTACATACAGAACAAACCCATATACTGCGTGTACCAGATACTGTCACAATACACCGTAACCACCCTCCTGTCACAATACACCGTAACCACCCTCCAACTATTGCCAGCTGTCCCCTGTGCTGCTTTGTTTTAGCCTGCATTGAATGGCCAATGTATTGCTTCTGTGGCAAAGTGACCCTTGTCAGGGGTGCTGGAAGGTGGCTACAGTATGTTGTGACAGGATTTGCTCTGGTCTGATTCTGTAATTGGTTGCAGGTGTGGATGAGACAGACAGCTACGAAGCCCTATGTACCTTCATCAAGACGGTGTCAGAGCAGTCCAGTGTGCGCCATTTTATAATGCACTGCCGGAAGTGCATGCTGAGCGGCTTGAACCCGGCTCAGAACAGAACCATACCCCCTCTCAAGTAGGATCACTTGCCTTTGAATTGCTGTTCTTGTCCTCCTGTTACTCACTGCATGCTGTATCTCACACACTGCATACTGTATCTCATTCACTGCGTTCTGTATCTCACACACTGCATACTGTATTTCACTCACTGCGTACTGTATTTCACTCACTGCATATTGTATCTCACTCACTGCATACCGTATTTCATTCACTGCATACTGTATCTCACACACTGCATACTGTATCTCACACACTGCATACTGTATTTCAGCTCAAAACAGAACCATACCCCCACTCAAGTAGGATCAATTGCCTTGGTATTGCTATTCTTGTCCTCCTGTTACTCACTGAATGCTGTATACCACACACTGCATACTGTATCTCACACACTGCATACTGCATCTCGTTCACTGCATCCTGTATCTCACATACTGCATACTGTATCTCACACACTGCATACTGTATCTCACACACTGCATACTGTTTTTCAGACGCTATCTCTATGACTCAGGCACTCTGCAGGTCAGTGCATCCTTCAGAATGTGCACTCAGAACCTCTTTCCTTTTGGAAACCAAAATCATAACTCGCCAGGTTAGTGCATCCTTGAGATCGTGCACTCAGAACCTGTTGCATGTTGGAAACAGGTAGGTTGTTCAGCAAGTCAGTGCATCCTTCAGAACTTGCACTCAGAACCTGTTTCATTTGGAAAACCACAACCAAAACTCTCTTTACAATCTGATTGTCAATTTGTGCATTGCAGGCGTGAGTGGGCCTTGGCACTCAAACGAGATTTCCCCCACTTACAGTTCAGCCTCAACGGCGTCGTGCAGAACTGCCAAGAAGCAGCTGCCATCATGGGCCACCGCCAGGAGGGGGTGGAGGGCGGTGGCGGCCTGCATGGGGTCATGATTGGGCGGCAGGCCTTCTACCAGACCTGGGACTGCCTGGCTGACGCTGACTGTGCAGTTTTTGGAGCCACTTCAAACCCTGCCATCAGCAGAAGACAGGTATGAGCTCCTTCCAGAGCAATTCTTGTCGAAAAGCAACATTGTCCACGCCATCTGAATAAAGGTGCTGTCAGGCTGAGCCTTTTCTTTGCCAATTGGCCAGTTAGGTAAGGGTGTAGGAAAGGAGTGTAAAACTGGTGTATAGGCTACCCTATTTCAACTGTCAAATTTGCCCTGCCACCTCATTTGGATATTGCCTGTCTGATCTGTTTCACCTAAGACTGACACAAGCATGTGGCCTGCCTCGCAACAAGCTTTGACACCAAGCATCACAACTAGCGTCATGTATGTAAAGCATCATTGCAAATTGCTACGTAGATGTGTTTCCAACTCTTGCACAAAGCATGCTCTGACACTGCTTGACGCTCTGCACTGCTGCATAAGTGTGATACGACAGACTGTAGCAGCTTTTTTGTGCGTGCTCAAACAGTCGATGGTTGTCAGCTGCTCTTATTGAGCCCCTTGATCTCCTGTTAGCATGCATTGGCGCTCAGGATTAGCACATCTCCAACTTGTGTTGACATTTGTGCTCGCAAGTCTTGCCTAAGAAGTAGCTGTAGGACGACTTGTCTCCTATACACATGCTACTGCACAAGCTGCGTAGCCTTTTTGCTCTGTTTGCTAGATGTGTGCTCCCCCAAGTGACAGCACAGGCTGAGAGTGGTCTTGTGCTGGCAGGTTCTGGAGCAGTATGGCAAGTATGCTGATGCAATGATTGGCAAATGGCTCGTCCGGGACAATGGTCAGAAGAACCCAAACGTGAGAACAGTCTTCAAGCCTCTGCTGAACATGTTTCATGGCGAAAGAGGCTCCAAAAGATGGAAACAAGCAGTCGATGGCAAGTTCAAGACTGCTACGTCTGTTTCGGAGCTGTTAAAAGACACACTGGAGTGCTTTCCTGATGATGTGTTGGATGCACCACCAAAACGGCATCCTGCCGTTGCATGGCAGTTTGACCACGATTTGCCAGAACCCGCACCAAAGCGGCAATGCTGTGGTGATGTGGACTCCAAAAGAGCTGTTGCCATGACAGAGCAGCTGCCGAGCAGCAAAGAGGTTCAACTGCATAGTCAGCATGAGGGGCCAGCCCATGGTGATGCAATAATTGACACTGATAGTGATGATCAGGATAAGGTTTTGCTTGCCGCTGGAGATTGCTCTGTTGCAGCTTCTGTTGCTGTGTAGTATTCAAATGTCATGCCCTGACACATCATACAGTGTGGCGGATGAAGTAAATTTGAATGAACCCTTTGGGAATGTATGTTTTGGTCCTTGCATGGTGCTGCATTTGTTGCGGTGCAAGCTGTTGCTACAAATGGATCGCTGATGATCCATGTTTGTGCCTGATTCGAGCTTGGGGCCAGTCCTATGCGAACCCACAATAATATTATGCATCTTCCTCAATGAACTTACCGTACATTGGCTCCCAATGGGCACTACAGCCTCTGTTGTCCCTTTGAACTTGCTCTACGTTTATTGTTCTGCTGCTGCTGACATCGTCAAAATTAATAGCGTGCATTTAAAAGCTGGATGCCTGTTGGCCACAGCAAAAAAATTTGCATCTGCCAGGCTGAAGCGTGCTCCTGCTGCTATCGTGTCTACTTGGCCACAATTGTGGATTGGAGAGAGACGAAAGTTTGACGATCACATGTCAGCGGGCTGCCGTCCTATGTGGACTGGCGGCCTCATAGTACATTGTGATGACTGGCCAGTACATAAGGCAAGCGGTGGCAACAGTTGGCCGGCGCCGGCAGCTGCAACCACAATCTCCGAAAGGTAACGCGGTGCTTTGTACTAACCGACTTTGCCGGAACCTCACCCACGCTGCTGTGTACATCACATTCGTGTCCGCCTGCTTTGTGCTGCGTGTGTCGAAAGTAGTTTGCTTGTGTTGGGTCGTGCACGATCTGTGCCTGATTCACTTGTTCCGTAAGTAGGCAGATCGTCACACTGGAAACTCAATCGGTCAGGATGAGGCCGCCAGGTGGTCCTTGCGACCACTGTGGCAGGATCAGCAGCCCTTGCTGGCGCAAAGGCCCTCCTGAGAAGCCTCTGCTGTGCAATGCTTGCGGTGCTCGCTACCTTGTAAAGAAAAACCTCGACGGCTATATGCCTGGTAGCAAGCCATCAAGACGCGACACAGGTGGTCACTCTGCCAGGAGCAACGGACTGGCAGCGTTGTTTGTCAGCAGGCCTGGTAGTGAGCACAAGAGGAAGCGCAAACTGTCCAAGAGGTGCGCATAACAAGTGTGGATGTGTAGATCTGGGTCATCCGATTGTGTAACTCAACCTTGCTTTGTCACTGCAGGTTTGCAGACGAAGACGACGACGTCATCTTTGCAGATTATGATGCTGGTTACGTTTCACCCAATGATGGGTACATCCCCAGGCCAGCTACCACTCGCAAGCACACAGACGCCCAGGGCAAGCTGACGATTGACAGAGGCACACAGACAATCACCCGTGTTCGTCAAGTCACAGACCCGTCAGCCTATAGGGTTCAGAAGCCAGAGTTCTTCAACATGGCTTCACACGAGGAGGACCAGGTATGTTCACGTCGAGCCTGGCTGTATTTGCTGGCTGATGCACTGCTCATCTGACTTTACCCTCTTGTGGTCTGCTGCTGACAGCCTTTTCATGACTGCAGGGTGTCAGCGAGGACGAGATTGGCAGTCTGGCAGTGAACACCCTGGCTCTGCTTCGTGGTGATGCTGCAGAAAGCAGCGGTGACAGTCAAAAATCTTACCCACTACCCAGCCCATCTACACGCAGGAGGCGCAAGCCTGCCAGGCCAACAGTGCGCACACTGTTTTGAGCACAGCACAGACATCTGAGCTGCAACATTGACAGCACTGCTACATTACAGCAGATGCACACAGCAGCTCTGGCAACCTCTCAGTCGAGAACTTACTGGCTCAGTGCGCAGTGACAGCAATGGCAAAAGCACACAGCTCTGGAATGAATCTTGACAAAAGGGAACTCCCGCAGCGCAACAACACCCAGTGGATAGGAGTACAGGTTCAGAACACCCCCCTTGTGGTCACTAGCACACTTCAGCTACACTTGCCTGCTAGGCCACATTCGGCTCTGCAGCAAGGTCAGCAAGGCTGTTTTGCAATGACCTTTCATCAAGATTAGCAACTAGATTGGATTGACAGCTGGGCTTGTGATTCAGCTACCGCTGTCATTCTTCGAAGACTGTTGAGTTCCAGTCATTCTTTGATGTACAGATAGGGCGTTTTGATGCACATGGTATGATGACTAAGTGCTGCCCACCCTGATACAGTGATATAGTGAAGGCTTCTGATATGTTCTTGTTGCTGGCCTGATTGCCATGGGCCAAGCCACTTAGATTTTTGTTGGGCAAATGATATTTTTGTTGGGCAAATGATATTTTCATGCATTGAATGGAAAACAATAACACGGATTGTTGTACATATTCCTGACACATACTGTTTAGAAGTGATACCTGTATCATAGGTTGTTTGTATGTGTTCTTGTTTAGGTACCTTTAGCAGACGATTGTATGTATGTATGTATCAGGCACATGCTGCTCAGCATGTTGGACTGAGCAGCAGTGTCCTCAATGTAATGTCGAGCAGCAGTCAGGCCAATGAAGCATGCAACTCCTGCATTAATCGCCTCATCATACAGCTATGTCCATTGTGCTCATGTGTCTTTGCGCAACATGCAGGATGCACAGTGCTGGGTTCTACCAGATCAGCATCACCCAAACCAAATGCAAACTCGCATCACTGTGCTTTCTGCACGATGTAGGACTCTGGATGTTACATGTGAGCACTGCACAATCCATATGTGGCTATCTATCAAGGAATCCATACTATGATATGTGGCTGTGATCTCACATCAATGCTGTACACTGCACCGTGGCTGCCTTGCATCTCAGGCACATGCACACACCGTGGCACGTCAACATGATGCTTGAACGGTTTTGAGGTGAATCAAGAGTAAAATCATCAGATGTTAATTTTGCGACCTGAATGTGTAGTAACTGCCTTTACTAACTCGCCTCACTTTGAAGACAGAGGCATGACCAATCTGGCGCGGTTCACTGAAGAACAGACATATGGTTACAGGCAGTGCCCAACTTGACAGCACAGGTCCAACACACCTTGCAGCATCATGATCAGCACTTGATCTGCAAGTGCTAAAGTGATGTTGAATAGCGCCTGGCGCAAAAACGTGTGCAAACAATTCACACAAGCAGTACAAGAGTAGCGTCTGTATCTCGGTAAAGCAGCTGCAAATCAGACTGCTTGATTTGAGTACAAGTCAATGCTCAGCTTGTACAGAGAGCAAGTCCGATGCAATTATCAGCTAGCATGCATGCACAAACTCCAACCTTGACGTGTACTGGTACAGCAACTTGCAGAGATGTGCAGCAATGAATTTCAGAAAGAGTCAGTAACAGCTTCATGTCAATATCAAGACAACCACCCTAGCACTAGGACAACAGGCCATACAAAGTGTGTAGTTAGCTGAGTGACAAATGCATCCAAAAACAGGTTTTACATACACCTTGATGCATGCATGAAACACTGGCCAAACAGATGGAGCGTTCCGTTGAACATGGTAATTCACCAGCTGAGGCGTTGAGCCACCGCCAGATTGCCTTGCAGTCCACACCAATCTTCAGGTCTGAACAGGAAGTCGGCTGTCCTGAGTGCCCATGCCATACCCTAGCTGTCATGTACACCCATGGTATACCCTAGCTGTCATGAACACCCATGGTATGTCATAGCTGCCATCAACACCCATGCTATACCCTAGCTGTCATCAACACCCATATCAGTGCCAGGTTGGAAGCAAGCACAGTGCCGACACCTGGCGCAGATGTTCTGAACACCGGTTTGGGCCTCTCAGGGATGTCTGTGCAATACAGGTCGCCAGATTTGCTGGCTTCCACGAGGCGCTGCAGTCGGGGACTGGTGACAACGACCTTGATGTTCCTCATTGCATCTCTGCAATTGCGCCAGATATGGTAAGACACAGTGAGACATGGTGAGGCATGGTGAGGCAAGGTGAGACATGGTGAACACCAACTTAGTTGCCTGAAGCCATAGTGTAGTTCTCAGTGCTGATTGTGTTGCAAGTATCGTCATACATTTACTGAATCTGTAGATGCTGAATGTGCATGACGCCAGGTGAGTCATCCATAGAGCTGGACACTGAGCAGATGCAGCGTCTGCATGCACTGTTTTTCTTTTTCTTTTTCACAGCGTGGGGATTGACACTGCCTACCCTGCAGTACACGCTTTACTTTGACTTGATGAGCTGACACAGCAAATCCCAGATGTTGATAGCATGATGCGCATTGCATGCATACAACTACACCTGAAGCTATACCTCAAGCTACATGCATGTGACATAAACAGACTGCATGGCAGTCACTCTGGACTGGCTTTACAAGCTATTTGCCCTTTGCTAGTCCATGACTGGGTGCAGCTTCAGCACAGCAGACATACCTGTGATACGGCAGCTTGTTTCTGATTGAGTTCATTGGCAGTCCAAGCCTTCTAATCCACTCATAAGTTTCTCCACAGGTGCAGATGCAGGTCATCAGTGCTTGTCTGATAGCTTTGTTGCCATCATGTATTCTGAAACTGCAAATCACTCTCTGCTCCCTGCCACGATTTGTCGCAGTGTTCTCAAAGGGATCTGTCT
>JAABUK010001661.1_pt1 | contig 41749 bp, 44 predicted proteins | sample 5559141 | NCBI WGS metagenome assembly JAABUK01 (sample SAMN10711869, study PRJNA513367) | rock metagenome | isolation source: Antarctica rocks | place: Antarctica: Victoria Land, Pudding Butte nord | collected 2016-01-03 | reverse complement strand
TATGGAGTGTATGGAGGAAGCTAGCTACGAGAACTCTGCAGAAGCTAAATAGGCCTGTGCTGAGTAAGCCGCCAAGGAGGACCTACAACACAATCAATCACGAGCCAATCAATCACGCGCCAATCAATCACGCGCCAATCAATCACGCGCCAATCAATCACGCGCCAATCAATCACGCAGCTGCCACTGGCTGTGAAACCCGCGGGAGGCGGGGCCCACGAATCACGTGCCGCGCGCTCAACCGCCATTTCTCTTCTTCCTCGCACTGAGTTCACTTCTCACGTTCACCTTCGAACGCCATGAGCTCTCACGATGTTCTTTGTCCGACGCCCGTGAGGGATCTCAAGCGCACTCTTGCTGAACTCGACTTTGACTCGGAGCCCGCGAGCAAGCGCACCCGGCTGTCGCCAAATCCATTGCCAACTCCTCCATACTCAACCCCAAACGAGCATCCTCAACAATCCAGCCCTCTTTGCGACCCTCCAGACTGGCGACAACGGCTCAAGTCGTCACTTCTCAGACCTCTTGACAACCAATACCGGCCTCCTACCAAGCAGCTTCCGGCCAACTCGCAATTGAGCGCCTGGCTCAACGCAGTTCCTTATCCTCGCTCCGATTCCTGTCCAGCCAGCCCTCATACATATTCGCCACCGAGTTGTTCGTCTCTTTCTGCTCATATTGAGCTCGAACGTCCACAAAGCTGTCCAGCTCACTTCGACCTCGTCAGACCCAAACGGCCAGCGAGCGGCTCTTTCGCCCTTGATTCCATCGAACCGAAACGCAAACGCGGGCGGCTGACGTTGACGGCCCTCCAAGACATGTCGCAGCAACAACCAGAAAATGCCGAAAGTGTTGGACCTCCGTCCAACTCCTCTTCGAGCAATAAGCCACCCGGTACCTCAGATGCTGCGTACATGGATACACTCTTTGGCCACGGCATCATTATGGACCCTTCAGGAAGGAAGATACCTAAAGAGCTGGAGCCCTTGAAAGAGCGAATATTGCAACAGCGATCCTCACCGCAATTGGATGACGAAGCGGTGTTCGAGGTCATGGACACGGCGGAGGAACTTGCGTATAGCTCAGAAGGTCCAACAAACAAGATCCTCAGGACATCCATGTTCCCTCTTGGGTATGGTGGCTTGGCAGAGGGTGGAAACACTCAATGGAACACCATCGCCTTGCCGAATAACCCTAAATGTGACAACAAACTCTCGGCGCCCAAACCCGATGCCTATCTCGCCTATCAGCGCGGCCAAAAATCTCCTTGGACAGTCGAACAGAACAATGTCGTCAATCATTACAGGGTACGGCCGTACTCCCAACCGGCGAAACGCAATACCTTCCCATCTGTCTCATTCGAGCTGAAGTCTGAGTCCGCTGGTGGGGTGCTAACCACAGCGGAGGCGCAGGCTGCAGGCAGCGGATCCCATTCTGTCAACGCAGTGCTATGGCTTCTTGAGAAGGCCAAGGCAGCTGGCCTCACTGAAGTTGACCTGGTGAAGGACACTGTGTCCTTCTCAATGGTGGCGTCTCACCGACAGGTCGTAGCCTACCTCCACTGGCTCGAACCCAAAGCGAAACATTTCTATATGTCTTACCTCAGATCATACTCGACTTTGGAGGGAGACGCCATTCGAGGGTGCAACAACACCATTAAATACATGATCGACAACGCCACTGGGCCTCGACAAATCACGATCGGCAAAGCCCTGGTCACCCTGGAACCCGTCATAGATTCTTGGAATCCCCAACCTGCCGGTACCAACCCGCCAACACCCAGCCCCTCCTTCTCCGGAGAGCCGAGACCCCGTAAGAGGGGGCGAGGGTCGCAAGTGCAGTGATGGAAATCGCAGTAAAAGGCTGGCCTCTTTTTGCCGAAAAGCGACCCCGAGTCCTCGTATGAAATGACATATACTCAGTCGTGTTATTTGTACTAGAGATGGATAGCAGTCTTGCATTAGCATTCTAGTCATCGCGTAACGCTTACATATCGTTGTTAAAACAAATCTTCAACATTCTCTTTCTCACCTTCTACGTCATACTTATTCAAATATGAGTGGCTATCCTTGCAACGGCTCTTATGAGGATGAGGATGCGCTTTTCATCGAAACAGAAGCGCCTTCCATGCAAGCCTCTTGACTGGCAGGTCAAGACGACGTTCTTGCCTACAATCGGTGCTAGTCTTACTCGTCCTTGACTCCTAAAGATATCCGAGCATGCAATAACACCGTCAAGAACTTCATCGATCATGGGCTTGGGGCTCGAAAAACGGGCAGTCGGCACGGCTCTTGAAGCACCATTCCCCTTCCCGCAACAAACAGTGAAAGCAAGCACCACGTCAATTGTTGTCCTTGCAGAAGCGGAAAGATTGTGGATGGATGAATGGTGGCTGCCCGTTTCCTGGCATTACCGCAGCTTCCATTGATGCGCAGGGCCCCCGCTCCCAACCAGCCAATCGTATCTCGAATCGGCTGCCCTCAACGTCCCGACGCACCGCGCCACCGCTTTCTGTATCGACGGTGGCATTCATTATGGGAGATGTCAAGAGCGGGAACCATCTTCCGATTCGGCGGCGTGCGTGCGTGTGTGTGAGAGTCACTTGAACCAGGAATATGGCGGAGAAAGAAGAAGGTCTGGTCTGTCGTCAGTGCGCGCGGCTGTGTACCACATGTAGCAGGCATTTTTCTTTTTCTGTTCGAACACAGTAAATATTGCGGATTGGCGTGGGTTATCAAAGAAAGCTTAGAATTGGCCCAACTGCTACAACAGATCCCAGTACGATTTTGAGTGGTACGTTGATACACAGAGACTGATACTTCGATATTGAAAACAGCTGACACAGCCCCGTTTGACAACGACCGTCCCTCGTTATCAGAACGAAATCTTCGCGTTGGGCTTGTGGCTGGTTCCGAGCTGCCTTGATTCTTCAAGCCTGCTACTTATCAATATTGAACCATGGTCGGCATCTGGAAAGTATTTCTCTACGTCGAAAGCGTCGGGAGCACGACGTAAACCAGCCCGATCTAGAGACACGTTAAAGGAACTAAAAGTAATAAAAATAAAAAATTGCTTCGATCTTATGCTTAGGCTTAGGCTTATCACGTTTGTGATTTGAAATATAATCTCCAGGGCGCAGAAGCTTACCCTACCTGAGCTGTCTTACCCAGTAAGGGACAATAAGGATTAAACGAAGGCCATAATCCACGACCATGCATGCCAGACCGTACTAGTTATCGTCGTTCACCTACGCAGATCTCGAAAGCTATCACTTGGATTTTGATGCAAATCTCGAAAGCTATCACTTGGATTTTGATGCAAATCTCGAAAGCTATCACTTGGATTTTTATACAAATCTCGAAGGAGCTTTTCTCTTCTCAACGTTACTCGGCTGCTCGGTTGCAATGCGTCCGTCACCAAGGGCGACGACCGTTTCCGGACAGAAAATCTCTGGTAATGTCCTCAATAGGTGACGCTCGATTACCTGCCTGCACGTGTTATCGACAAAAGTTTTGAGGGCGACCTAACAAGGTAAGTTGCACGTACAAGCTTAATCAGCGATGAAATTTACCTTGTAGTACGCATCAAGGCCCGCGAGTGCTTCTGAACAGGCTTGACTGTCCATGTTGATAGTGATGCGGCTTTGCAATGAGGTGAGGAGCTTCTCGGCGTCGACTTGAGTGTTGTTGATGTGGAACCGACTTACGGATTTCCAATTCTCGCAAGAAAAGACGAGATTGGTATTGAAATACCTCTTGACGTCATGTTATGTCTGTCTGGGGTAGATACTGCGGTGAACAGCGACGGAAAGCTTATCTTAATGGGTTTCTCAACCGCATTGGTTCCCCCATCAATTTTCGCCGAACAATCAATACAGTGGGCACCTGGTCACTTCTCCCCATAAAGATGGAATATCTCTTCAGGATGTACGTTCAACCAGTGCAAGATCAGTTGAGGAATTTCCTGACCAAGGTTTCAGTCGCGAGGAATTCCTGCGTACATTTGGGATGAGGAGACACTTTCTAGGTTGGTGCAAAAACATAAAGATAACTCTTGGAACTGCAAATACCTGTATGTGAACAACCTCCCGAATCAGCTTCGAAGCGCAATTCCATGCACGGTCTGCACATGGTTCTTGAAATGATTCGTGTTTTTGAACACCAAGCCCTTTGATACACAAACAGGATGCCTGCAAATGGGCGCGGCCGTCGTGCTAAGATGTCTTTCCACATGGTCCATCATCTTGGCCGGACGACAGTGGGAGGGTAGCGCACGAGGTAAGCGCTCGTCGTTGATGCAGATCGGGCATTGCGTCTTGCCGTAGACGCGTGGAATCGGGTCGGGAAGGACCTGCTTGATCTCTTCCGGGGGGGGGGGGCTGGGGGGGGCTCACGTGGTTGAGTCGTTGCTTCGGGCGTTGGACTTCCCGCCGATGGCAAAGCGCTGTCATCAAACGAACGGCTTCGAGTCGACGCGAGAGCACATCTTGGGGGGTGGCCTGCTTAGGAAAGCTGCAGAGGATCTTCTGGAGTTGCATACGCTCAGATAATTGATGTTGGATGACTGGTTCGACGTATTCGTGAAAGCCACCGCCGCTTAATTGTCTCTCGATTTCTTCTGTATGTCGTTTATCGAAATACTCCTTCCGATACTGGCTCTTGGCTTTCTTGCGTCGCTTGGTCTTTGCGGCATCGAGAGCATTCAGGATACGTTTGTACTCTACTTGTTCGCCTGCTTCAGCGTTCTTGATCCTCGTGTAACTCTTGAGTAGTTGCGTCTTGAGAGTCTCATGTTGGCGCTCGGGGTAGAGGATATGAGGATGCGGAGGCATCTTGTTCAGGTAGTCTGCAGGTACTGTCGTGGGGGCGCGGGGATCGTAGGTTAAGCTCATGTGAGCAAAACCTTTGAGCAGCCCATCAGCAGACGGCCGCTCCAAGAGAGCTGCTTGAACATCGAATTGCACGCGTTGATTTTGATAAGCTTTGAACGTTTTCGACCCAAGGTCATGCCTCATAATCTGGTCGCGCACGGAAGAGGAAGCAGATCCGAAGCATACCTATCAGCAGAGGTTGGTGGGCAAGGTATGGATAAGACTTACCGTCGATGGCATTACCAGTTCCTCGTCTAATGCAGTAGGCCGTAAGCTTGTCTTCAAATCCAGTTGCCTCGCCTAATCGTTCAGTGTTATCATTGTATGTGCTGTACGGGAGGGCTTGCGTCGCAGACGTTTGCAGCTCTCCGTCTATAGGCACGGCCTTGCGAAACAGTGGCGTCTTCAATATGCTCGCCTTCCAACGAATGTGAATGCAGTTCACAGGTGCCCTGCCTGACCTTCAAGCTGTAGATTTGCTCGGCGCTCATCAGACTCGGGGCTTCAAAAGCGTTGTCCGCAAATGCCAGTGCTAACGTATGGGTGATAGCGCACAAATTTGGGGTCGTCAATTTCAGTGAAGGTGAAGGTTGTGCTATGCGTCCGTTAGCCTATGGCAATATAATAGAGAACCTGGTCTCACGGCTTAGGCTTTCGGTCAACACCTTTATGATGCGCCAATGTTACGTCCATGGCAAGGACGGGAGTCGCTCGATGCTCGACACGGACCAGAGAAAGGCGGATGTCTTCATAGCAGAGAGCTTTGCTTCTATCACGTGGGCGAATTCTAGGTTGAAAGTCGTCGGTTTCCTCGTGTTCGGCCCGCCACTGCCGAATCCCCTGTTCTATTTTAGCATGGCGCTGGGAGGAAACAGCTCCGTCGACTAGCTCTGCTGGTCGAGCACCAGTACCGGCTTCGTAGAGATGGATTGTTTGGTTGCTGGACGCGTTGTCGTTCAGTCGGGTAGATAGACTCGTCCTTCGCCCAGTGGTCAATGAAGACCAGGAGAAGGTCATCGACAGTCATGACCGGCTTCGACTTCACCGTAGGGTCAAGGCCGAACTCTTCCTTCAGCGGACCCATGATATACTGAAGCATTCTGATTAGACAGCAGTACATAAGAGTGAAGAACAGCTGTCTCTACCTTATGGACCTCGCTCGCCGCGGTCTTCTCCATCTCGTAGCCCGTGCATCAAGCGAAAAGCATTTTGAATTGTCTCCAGCACTGCCGGTTTGAGCCGAGCTTGGGTACGGAGCACCGTTCGAGGATGAAGTGGAGGAAGGCGATGCAAGTTCCCTTACTAGAACGATTCACGAGGAAATCGTAGGAATCGCTCTGGCCGAGGTGGTTGCAATATCTGTAGGACCTTAGCAGAGCTCGGAAGAAGCTGAGCGAAAAACACGAGAATCATGTGGAGGAGATAAGTGCTTTCCAATTCGTACCTGATCCACTTGTTCAGGATTCCCGCTATGTTGGCCTCCGTACGTTCAGCATCTTGTGGTTCAATAGCGCCTTGCTCATCGAGCTGCTTGCTGAGTGCAAGGTACTCTCCGCCGTTAATTGAGCAGAGTCGCTGGGGCCTCGAATACGACGTCGAATGAAGCTTTTCGGTGCGTGGAGCTCGTCACGCGGTCGTTGTGCGATGATCAGAGTACTCTGGCTGGGAGTCACGGCGGCCATGGGGATGGCGGGACTCCTTTGTCGAAATGGCTACAAATGATGGTTTACCCAAAGCTGTAGAACGTGTTTGGCCTGTGTTCGTGGAGCGAGGATGAGAAACTGATGGTCGGCAAGAGAAAGACGGGGGACACGCGAGGTACTAGATAAGGAGCCATTTCTGGAGTCTTCAACAGATGGAGGTTCGCCAGGACTGGAGGGGTGCAAGAAACGGAGGTGGACAGTTGTGGCACCCTCCATGAGCCGCAGGCATTAAGGCATTAAGAAATGGCGAGCCACGGCACCTGCCAAGCCTCGCCGCCAAAAGCAGCGCTCAAGAATGCTGCTTTCGGCAGCCCTAACACCACGACCTCGACTATGTCTGGAATTACAACCACCTCGACAAGGATACGTTTTGCTACCAATGAGCCCACAGCGGCATACACGGGGATGATGGTCGACTTGAATTGTTATTTGACTCGGTCCAGTGGCCAGAATTCTGCAGTTTTCTTTAGACAGAGTAGTTGCTCAAGCCGAAGCCTTTCATGGTTTTAAGAGTAGGCCACGTAACTCGCCTTCATGTTTCAAGACAAGACGATTCCATCTACGTCCACACTACATCTTCTACCCCCTATGTCGAGTGAGAAGCACCTCGACGGGACGGGGACACTAGGGAGCCATCGGAGTTTGCAAGAATGATCAGGTCTTTCTCCAAGCAGGCGCAACGAGGGACTAGAGGTTAGCCGCAGGTAGCCGTGGAAGGCCGGCAGGTAGTCGTGGGAGGGAGGGAGCAGGTAGTCGTGGGAGGGAGGGAGCAGGTAGTCGTGGGAGGGAGCTGGGCTTGGAGCGACACAATGGCTAGGACAATGTTGTGGAGCCGCAAAGTGAGTTGGGTGCCAGATCGGTATACAAACCAGGAGGGAGGCAGCAGGTAGCTCCTGGTCGAGGACGACGAATTCCGGGAAATCAAAGCGGCGCTGACCGGAGCTGGTGTAGGCGTCCATTTCACGCCGGATTGTAGGTACGGGGAAGTCTGCCGGATGAGTTTCTCGCGATCATTCAAACAGTCCTTCTGGCAAAGCTCGATTCCGAACCTCACGTCAACATATGTCCCGGGGAATCAATTGTATCTGGCTGGAGATTACTTCGTACGGCATCTTCTGGCTTGGAAGAGACTTTCGAACTTCCGTCATGCCTCGACCAGCCACACGTGAAACAGGTGTCGCGTTGATCCAGAAGTCTGCCTTCCGATCATAACAAAGCGAGGTTCAATAAGAGATCCCACCTGAAGCCGGACATAACCAGTGTCCCCTTTGCATGTGCTAACTACCGAAATGGCATCTTCATTCAGAGCCGAGGACTAAAAGACGGACTTTGTCGTCCATCCCGGATACAGGTGCGCGTGCGCATCCAATCTTCTTCTACTCGATGCCTGCAAGGCCTATTTAGTGATCAATATCGATCATTTGGTGTCTTCATCGCCCTCAACAGACATCGTCGGAGACCGAGTATCGACTGTTGGGCCTCTGGATGAATCGAGAGCGTGCGCAAAATCGGTAACAGAGAACTGCTTGGTCTGCGAGTCATATAAAATCCAGCGCTGAAGCTATAATACGAATCAGTCAAAGAAGATCAAACAAGTCAGGGGCCCTCTGGGATGATCGCTTACGGAAGCGAGCTGTATGCCTAGCCAGAGACAGCGTTCAGCTCGAGGAGCAGCATGGCTCGGTAGCTCCAAGGTCCTTTCATCTTCATCTACGACTCGGCCTTCAAAGAATCCAGGGGGAAAGTAGTGTTTTGCCCAGATCAAGCCCCTCATCGTGAAGTCTTCTGGAAGCTGGCGACCAGTACCACTCAGTGGCTGAGGGAAATCCAGGTCCTCGAAACGAGATTCTACCACACCCGATCTCCCCAACGTATTGAGGAAAGTGACAATGCTTTCCCAAGGAACCTGCCCTTCAACGTGTAAGAGCGCACCGGGGACATAGGCCAAGCTGTTCAGATAGGCCAGCACAAGATGTGCAAAGGGTAGGATATTTTTGTCCCCGCTCCGCTGAAGGACGACCTCGACACTTCTTTTGAATAAATGACAGGCGTGAGTAACTGCATCTTGAGCTCCGGAGAAGGTGGCGTCCTTTATTATGTAATCTCGCGTGGGGTGCGAGACTCTTGAATGGTCGGTACTATCCTTGACCGCATCCCAATAGGCATTTCGTTCTTTCAATTTGATCTTGGGATCCTCTGGTTGGGGAACCTTCTTCTCAGCCGAGTTCGGAGCAGCTTCACGTAAGATTTGGTATCGACTGTCCTGAGTGAGGAACGTTTGCCATAAAAATGAATCCGAACTTCCAAAATCAAACAGTGTAGCGCACAGAGTGGATGCTATCTCTGGTCCTTGAACACGGAATTTCGTCGTCACCCTTCCAATATGATTGTTGAGAAGGGAGAGGAATCGTTTGATCGATGCGTTGTAGATCAAGATATCTCCACGAGTGAACTGGATTGCACAGGCTTTGACGAAAGCCGCCTCAATCAAAGGAAACCGCTGGCTGGCGATCTCCGAGCTCGCCAAGAATGGATTGAATAAGAGCATTACTGATCCTCGAGCGTTCTGGAAAGGCGTGACACTTACCAAAGCCTTGGAGTAGTAGAATAGCTGCTGGACGATATTGGGCCACGCAAGTACAGCCAGGTGGTGTTGAATCCTCCCCACGTTGGGGGACTTGTCAGCGGCCTTATTGTACCACATCCGTGCTACTCCCGACCAGACCTCGCGGTCACGAAGGTCAGCCTCTTCGATAGCCATCCGATACCTGGCAAGATCGCCGAGACACTCGATCCATGTCTCTTCGAAGCTAGGTACAGATTCCATTAACAAAGCCATCAGAATGTAAGCAAGATGAACAAAAGCCAGCATATGATCCAAAGAATGGGGAAGACGGTGCCGAAGCAGCTCGAGGAAGCTGTGGATGCCGTGTCGCCACATACGGGCCGGCATGGCGTATTTGGTAGCCAATCGTCGCAGGGCCGGAGACGAAGAAGGGTGTTGAGAGGCCAGGAGAAACTCATGATGTTCGTGGAGTAAAGTCCGATGCAGGGCGATCAGCGCTTGCCACTGCTCATTGCTCAGCTGATTGGTGGTTAAAGCTTGTTGCTCGTCAATCTCCACGCATTTTTTCTCGACCATGACAAGGCCAGCATAAATCCCTGTGGAAAGGTCAATCATCACTCGCCAGCGAAGCCCAGAAGGAGTTAAGCAACGCGACAGTGAACTGACTGACCTTTTACCTCGTTTACAAGTTGTTCTTGGGTTATTGGACGAGTCTCAAGCTGCAACAGAATGGCCGATCCGGTGTCATTATATGTATTACATGTGGGAGACGAAGGTGTGCCAATTGCAATCTTCTGCGTGTCTCCCGCACTGGCAGTCCTCTTACTCTGACAGAGAGCATCAGCTGAGTGAGGTCTATACGGCCGTTTGTTTGGATCCGCAGCCTCGTTGACAGTAAGTCCCTTGATCTGAGAGCTCACAGACTGTGCACTGTCCGAATTGGGATGCAGAGCCGCATGGCTTTGATTGAAGGGGCCCAGCTGGGGTGGGGAGGCGAGAGTGGAGGAGGCGAGAGAGGAAGAGGCGAGAGAGGAAGAGGCAAGAGTGGGAGAGCCCAAGTGGTGGTTATGTGGTAAATTGCGGACCCTTCACAAGTCAGCAATTGCCAAGTGGGAAGGGAAGGCTGGCAGCGAGACAAACATGATGTTGCGTGACTCGGTCCTTGGAGCCTTCCGTCGGTCGCGGCCGTTCTGATCGTTGGGCAGTGGAAGCTTTGATGTGCTCTTTGGACACAGTGCAAGTCAAAGTCCGATGATGGGGGTGGGAGTGATCTTGACTGGGGCGTGGAAGATGAGGACTTCCAAGATGAGGACTTCCAAGATGAGGACTTCCAAGATGAGGACTTCCAAGATGAGGACTTCCAAGATGAGGACTTCCAAGATGAGGACTTCCAAGATGAGGACTTCCCAGCAACCCGTCGTGGGAGGGAAGGTTAATGTGTTCAAAAGAGAGTCGCTAGGCAACTTGGAGGCTCTGCGACCCACCACACCTACAGCAGCGCGGTCGCCTCGTTTGAGCGGTGGTTCGCAACAGTTCAACGTCAGCAGCAGCTCTCCTCCCCCCAATGAAGCGACAGGACCTTGGGCACCCATCGTCTCTCATCTTGAACAGCGGTCTCTGATTGCTCCCTCACTCGGGCCGTCTTCTGACTCTGATGCACTCTCCGAAGCATCCAACCCGCGCTTCCCCCAAGACGTACCTCTGTGGAGGCCCTGGCCGCGTCGAACTTCTCCTGGCACAGTAACCCTTACAGGACTTGGATGCCTCACACTTGAGCACAACTTGGCGGTCGGTTTGCAGGTGGTGCCTGGAAGACGCGTCCATTGGTCAGGTTTCAGCTAGCCTGCGCCCTGTCCAACAGGCTATCTTGAGCCATTCTCTTGAGTATATAACCCTCATTTGAAGCGCAATTCTAGATAGATCTAGGCAGTTGATTCTGTTCAATTCAGTCAATTCGATCAATTCTACAGACACTTCTGCGCCATTTAGGCCTATTTGTCTGACAATAGATGACATCTTCACATAGATGGGTGACATCTTCACGTGAATGGTTCCAGATCAAGTAGTCTCATGGTGTTGAACCAGACTGCCAGTCCTGCGCCTCCGATAGTCAAGCTGCAAGACAATGATGGGAACGGTCAAACAATCACCCTGACTGATCACTTCATCTCAGAGATGGTCCAATCTCAAGGCGGAAGGATCGCTCCATTTCCATTTTCCAGACGGACGGTGAGCTGACAGACAGACACACAGACAGACAGACAGATAGACAGACACACACACACACACACACACAGACACACAGACAGATAGACAGAGAGAGAGACACACACACACACACAGACACACAGACAGATAGACAGAGAGACACACACACACACACACACACACACACACACACAGACACACACACAGACACACACACAGACACTCCCCCTTCAAAGCATCACTCTTTCACGTGGCAGCAGGGGGAAACAACACACGGGCTCCAGAAGTCTGGCACAGGTTGACCCGGCGTGTGGCAGACAAAGCCACGCGAACTCCGCCGCCTCGTCTGCTGTGCACAGAAGGTGTCAGTCGCTTCACAGATAGCCGGTTGGGACAAGGGGGGGGGGGGGAGCGCAGGCTAGCCGTAACCAACCCGGCCAATGGACGGCCCCTGAGTGAGACGCGCGCCTGTTTGACAGAAGAAGGTAACACGATCGTCACGGACAAAAGACAACGGACAAGGGACACTGGACAACGGAACTCAATAACTGCCCACCAGCCCTTGGAATTGTTTCCCTCTGACACCACTATCCTCCGTCACAAAGCCGCAATTCGTCCAATTGACTTTCCCACACCGCAAAAAACCCCCTTTTGGAATGATCGGATCTCTCTCTCTCATCGGCGTCCCTCGAGCTAGCCCCTCCTTCTGCAAGCAGCACAATCTCCCTCAGCGAAAGCCGCAGCAGAAAGCGACCGACTCGGACGCTCCCTCGGCCGATTCCTCTGCTCACAGATGTGTTCTGAACAGGCGTAATGTTACTCCGCCATCCCCCTCCCCCTCCTCCATCTTCTCCTCCTTCTCCATCTCCATCGCCTCCTCCATCATGACCCAATCTGGACTGGACCCTGGTGGGAAGGCTTGCATCCTTGCCCATGTTGACAGCTCGTCTGCTGCCATGATAGGTCCCTCAACAAGCTCATTCTGCAATGGAGTAGTGATCCCAAGAGACTGCTCAGATGGACTTTTCAAGAATTGTAAGATTCTATCGAGCTTGTCATTCGTCTCGCGGTTCATGTCCGCTAGCTTGCGTTCCAGGTTGTCCACTTTTGCTTCCAGTGCGAGCGTGTTCTTCTCTTGCTTTGGCGGAGGCATCTCCGCCCACGTGCATTCCACCTTAAAATCTACGCAGTTACCGCACGGCCGTCCCTCATTGCACTTGGCTTTGCGGCTTCGACAGTTGTCACAAGCTTGCTGAGCGCGGACAGGCTTGATGGAATTGACCAATGGGATGGTCAGAACCTGGCGTTGATCATATGGCGGCTGGTATGTGTGACTGGGATGGGGGCCAGCTGATTGAGGATGTGCAAATGGCTCGCATTGGCCCCTGATCATCGGATTGAGCTCGTTCGCAAAGGGTGATGGGGGAGGCACCCAGCCAGGTGGGCCAAAGCGGTAACTTGATTCAGAGCTTGAGGGGGGGATGGAAGACCATGTGATCCGAGTCCGTAGTATGCCATTCTGAGGGGACCGCTCGAACACCTTGAACGTCGAGTGATAAATCGGGCAAAGGGAGTGGAAATCTAGAGGATGACAAGTCCGGGGCAGTGGAACGATAGGAGATGCAGGAAGAGAGCTTCTACAGAGGAGCGAAGCAGATAGAGGAACTCCTTTATACCTCGAGCCAAGGTGGTCGGTCAGGGAGGTAATGGGGCTGGGACAGTCGACCCACCCCCCCCACCCCACCCTCCCCCAAGACCAGCAGGGCTAGTTTCAGATCAACACTGTAGGACGTGCTGGAAGCGGACATGATCATATCGAGAGGTGAGTGTCAGTCCAGAAGTCTCTTCTGATCCAGACCCAGAATGCTGACCACCACCCTGATTATATTGCATATCAAGCTATATACTCGGCGTAGCACTAATGCGCGGTAGGGGCTGCGAATGACAAATTCAGAACTCCACGTTTATCTTGATTGGTGGAGGAAGATGTCTGCCACCGAGTCGATTTGATGTACGCCCGCTCGACAGAAGCGGAAAGACTGACCTTGCTACCACCTCTGCATCGTTGGCTCAACCTGCAGAAGCTGGACCCGACGATCAATCTCGCCTGTCTCGCCTCGTCTCTGCAGCGTTCGTGGATTGTTTCCCGCCTGCTGATTGGACGTAAGCTGATGGCGAATTTACCGAGAGGTTGGGATATTACATCCCGAAGTCCACTGCACTGGATATATACCGCATCATGGGCCCAAGAGGCCATCACCCCCGCCACCATTACGGAATGTAAAGTAGAGCAGGGGAAACGCGGTCTTAGCTGCAGGTGGCGTACGGCAGAAGGAAGTAGTTGTGAAGTCTATGGCCATAGCCCACCACCCTAATCTGATGATATGGCAAGTGATCAACGTCGAGCTAAGTGTCGCAGAACCTCCACCTCTCTCCTTTGAAGCTGCACCGTTGAGAGGGAATTAGTTGGCTGGCTTACACTTGGAGCGGTACTGCTCCGCTTCAGTGCGGCATCAACCGTCGATCTCTTATCCTGTCGTTCCCAGTAGAGGTGTTTCCGGAGAGATGCTGACAGCTCTTTTGCAAACATCTGTCGTCGAGTAGTGCGCGGAGACAGCGGTAGAGGAGGAGGAGGTTTAGACGGCCGTGGAACTCTGTGAGAAACATGGATGGGTGAAGAAGGCCTGTGGCGAGATTGACAGACTGTTCGACTGGAGGGCGAGGCTGGATTGTCTATGACAGCCATCCCATCCTCCTTGCGCATCATGCTGGTGAGCAGCGAGTGCTGCAGATTCGGTCTCAAGGCCACCCTTTGAAACATCTCTTTCTCATTGAAGCCTGGTGGACCGCCAGACTCATCGGCATCTTCCCACACGTCCGTATCATCGTCCTCGATCACGCTTTCGGAACCACTCTCCTCTTTCTCATCGTCCGTGTGGAACGTTCGCGTCGCCACCTCTTCGTTGAACGAGGCTGTCTTCTGGTCAGCCTATTTTCTGGATTTCTCGTAGCCGTCCAAAACGCGGGATCCGAGTGAGCACGCACCGCCTCCGCCATCTCCACCTCCACTTGAAGACCAGTCTAGGGTAGATTTTGCAACGTTCTTTGTACGCTCGGCGTGCAAGATAGCTCTCGTTGCGAGTTGAGCATGCGGTCTTCTTGCACTGACTATATAGTGCCTCGAAAACCCCCTCGTAATTCTCGTCGTACCCGTCTCGGGGACGAGCGAATTATTGACATGAGATGCTACAGACTTTGGCGGGAAGATGGGTAAGATGTCGTCTTGCTGCGGCGATCTGCGGTTCGGTTCCTCTTTTCCGGATGCATCTAGTGTTAAGTACCCGTACTGACGGCCGAGAGCCTGATCGTACTGCAGCAGAACGCCTGAAGCGGCGAGCATTCTCGGTAGAAATCGGGCGAAAAGAGCGACAGCTTGGGCGTCATGAAGGGAAGGCAACCACGGTAAGGCGTCAAAGTAGAAGCGTTCACAGTCTTGCGGACATGCATACCTAACCACCGACTGCTCTCAGAAAAATCAAAGCTCACAATCCTTCTTTCGGCTGCACAACCGGAATCATTAGCCGGGGCTTCAAGATGCCAGGACGTCGAAGGATGGTCACAAAGTCAAAGTCTAGTCCTCTCAACCATCTGCGAGCTCTTGCCATCTTTCTCCAATGAGATCTGAAGAGAGAGAAAAGCGGGATGGCAATGTGGAGGGGACTGCAGATGGCTGGACCCACAAGTAGATATGTGAATCTACCGCATCAGTCTGCTCCAAAACCTGTTTCCTGCATGTTGGCTAGTTTCAATTAGCTACCCATTTCCCCATTTCAGCTTGATGGTTACCATCCGAGACAGCAGTAGATTCGTCCAGGGTGTCTTTGACCCGCCCTGACGCGTTCCTAGCATCGATTCCAGATTTCGTAGTCGATAGACTTTCGATCGCCGCAGTAGCTCCCATGCACGGACTGAATCAGTTCCTGCGAGCAGTCTGGTTCGGTTACATCCTCCCTCGCGTCAAAGGACCGTGCATCCGATCCAAGGCTTCCATTGGGTATGAGCTCAGGATGGTGGAGCGCGGACGCCGCAGTGGCTGACTCTAGATCGTACTGGGCTTCCTCTGCCCAATAGATGCTTGTCCGGGGAAGGATCCCCGGACAGCATCCTGGTCCGGGCTCAAACTCAATGTATGTGAGGCTACTAAGGCGGTCTAAGTGCGACCTCAGATCGCACCAAGTGTAGTAGACCCTGCTGACAGGGGTCTCGGGGCTTGATACACACCCTCGTCCGGTCAGAAGAGTGGTCAAAACAAGCCGGAATAGGCTAGCTGTCGGCCCTTCTATCATCATTGATGACTTGACACCACTGTTGACACATTATATCACACCATTCTTATCGGCGCCATGTAGAGCCCCTAAGCAACTCAGTCGATTTGGAATTGCCGCATTAGCACCTGCCCTCGCTTCCGTGTGTGGAACGAGATACGATGAGAGGGGGAGGCGACGTGCCTTCAGGTGGCCCACCTCTCAAAGTAACGCCGCTCCCCTAGCTTTCGTCTGTGAAGGAGATCAGACACGGGAAGAGGGTGAGGCGACGTGCCTTCAGTTGGCCCACCCTCAAAGCAACGCCACTTCTTTAGCTTTTGTCTGTGAACGGAGATCAGACACGGTGAGGCGACAGGACTGAAGGGAATCCACCCCCAAAGCAACGCCCCTCCTTTGCTATCATTTTCCCACTCCCCTGACATCATGAAATGTGGATTCTTTCTGCTGAGGTCAATCACTCCTGTAAAGTAGAAGCACCGCCAAGATTCACCCTAACGCCTTATTGGAAGATATAGCTTTGATGTGTTAAGCCCGCATATTAGGCTCTTAATATTTCGCCGTACCGCGTATGATAAAATGATTGGACTCTCGTAATCCTGCCTGCAATCTTCTATCCCCTATATCACTGAACTGGCAACATGCCTTATTGAGCATAGTGGCTTGGCAGAGATTTGGGTGCAGTCTTGGCGTGAGGAACACCAATTTTTGTGACACAGGGGATCATATATAGCTATAGCAACTCACAACACTCTCATTCAATTCAGAGGCTAGAATAATACAAATACTATACAATAATCTTTCAGCTATAAGCTATATAATAGCCTAGTTAGATTTCTATGATCTTCAATATTGATGATGATGCAGGTAGTTAAAGCTCATGTGAGTAGGATTTTTGATGGGATAAGCAGTCTTGGCAAGTTAATAAGCACGCTAAACCCTGTCTGTTTGAATCTTGGCAGTTCTCCTTTACAGGATAGACCAGGCATTCTGGCATCAGGATGAGATGTCTATCATGTCGTCTTTCGGGGACGCGGAATGTTTGGCAAATCAATCAGTAGAAGAACTTTCTTCCGCTGACTCAAGAGGTCAGAATAAGCCTCACGCCAGGTCCGGTCGACACAAGTGATAAGCTGATTCAACCCTTTCTGACATACAGTCATTCATGCTTTCGCGCATCTTACGCGGCGAGGTGAGAGCAAAAGACCTGTTCAGGACGCCGACAGAACATGTCTTCGCCAGACAGAGTCTGCTCATGCCCAAGCCCGACCAAACACCGCCTTGTCGACACCGCCTTGACAGATCTTGATCTTGCAGTACGCAGACGGGGGGGCGGAATCTTGTCAAAACAGCCTGCGCCTTTTCCGGCCTCCTTTCTGACCCAATTTCTTCCTATTGTGAGCTCCGAGTCAAGAGCAATTCTACCCAGATCCTGGGCCGTGGATCCCAGACCATTCGATCGATCCGATTCAAGCATTCCCAACGACATGATATCGAGCCATTCCTAACGATATGATAACGAGCCATGTCAGCCATTTGCTAGACATCCTTCTCTGTATTTACATGCACCGCAATGCCGATTACTGACACCATCATGGAATCTGGCTGGGGTCCGGGACTTTGTGCCGAAAGTGGCGTTGCTGGGATGTTTGGATCTTCCACTGCAGCAGATCCCAACCCTACCTCACTATCGATTGCCGGACGATGATCCATGCCTCGGAGAAATGCAATCAGGGTAAGGAGCGTATTTTTCCAACATTTCTAAAGAACAGTCTTCTCACCTTCCTTGTCGAAATTCCATTTCCTTCACGTCAGTCTAGGATCATGTTAGATCATGCAAGCCCTGATTTCTGCAGTCCCTAAACGCAAGGTCGCCGCCACTTTTTTTCACTCGCGGCTCATAAGACACTGCATCCAGCACCGGGCCACTTCCAAATGGCCCCAACCATTTATGCTATCAGACACTGTTGACGAGTGGTCGCCATTCATCGGCAAAGGTTTATCTTACAAGTGCTCCAATCGATTCGGTGTGCCAGCTTGATATCCTTGGACTGCGAGGCATAGTCTTGACATTTTCAAAGTCTCGGACCATTGCGACTTTGAAACCAAAAGATTTCGCCCAATACGTGTGGCTACCACCGTCGCCTCCTGCAGATCTGATTGATACTTGGATAAAACGAAAGATGCCAGGAAAGTTGACTGTCTACAACCTGGTGGTCATGGGAGATGAGAAGGTCGGAAAAACGGCTCTGACTATCCAGGTATGGAGATGTGCGCGCGCCTCATATGCTGAGCGGAACTGACTGTCGCAAAAGCTTTGTTTGAACCAGTTCCTTGAAGCCTATGATCCAACCATCGAGGATGCATATCGAAAACAGGTCGTCATCGACAATCAATCTTGCATACTGGACGTGCTGGACACTTCCGGTTCGGAAACATATGCCGCCCTGAGAGATCAATGGATCAGATCTGCCGAAGGCTTTGTGCTGGTCTACAGTATCACTTCAAGAACTTCCTTCTCTCACATCCAGGCAACGTACGATCGGATCCAAAGGGTCAAGCAATCAAACAACGCAGAATCATCATCCCCACTCGGTCGAAACTACCTGGATCCCCACTTGAGCATAATCCCCCCTCCCACCCGACCTGTCACAAGTCTGCTGCTTGTCGGGAACAAGAGTGATCAAGCCATCGGGAGGACGGTCTCGATGCAAGAAGGAATGGCATTAGCTCAGAAGCTTGGCTGTAGATTCGTCGAGGCTTCGGCGAAGAATGGCGCCAATGTGGAGCCAGCATTCCACGCCGTCGTCCGTTCTTTACGCGAGCAAACACACGAGCAATCATCTCAGCCACCGATTCAGACCCGCGAACAGAGAAGAGGGAATAAGTGCGTGATCCTAAGATGCTGGACTCGGTGCTGCCAGCGACTCTTCAACGCAACCAGAATCTTGTCTCGGCACGATCGGGCCAGTGAAACTTGACAAAGCAATCAAGCCTTGCGCGGGGGGGCCCGGGGGGGGATCTTTTCAATACCTGTCCAACAACCGTCGCCTCAGGGCGGTCCATCGGCCTGGTTTCGGCTAGCCTGCGCCCCTGTCCAACAGGCTATTTTGAGCGATTGTCTCTTGATATGTAACACTCATCTTGAAGAGCCATTCTGGGTAGATTCTAGGCAGTCAATTTCAATCAACTCTACAAGCATCTCTAGCGAGAATCCAGCTATCCTACCCATTCGCTTGACAATAGTAGTGGTCAGCGATATTTCAAAATAGATGGATAGATGCTCATCCCTTAACGCGCACAACACACACACACAGGGGGTGACTCTCATGAATCCTCGCATCTACAGTCGGACACACAGCTGGATGTCCAACACTTTCTCGATCGTCATGCTCAATTACCTCATGAGGAAGAAGAAGAAGAGGGAGAAGGGGAAGGGGAAGATCACACACGATGAAGATCTAATTGCACCACTTTGAAGCGACTTCGTCAAGGCAAAAGAGAGAGTGTGATCTATCTACTCAACGAATGACATGGATGGAACAAATGGACAGTAAGTAGGCGCATCAAAGAAAAGGTGAATTGCGTCCAGCCCAGCCCAGCCCAGCCCAACCCAGCTTGGAGGACGAGTGCAGACCTTGTTGAAAAGTCACACGCAGTCTCGACCAGCATTCATAGATTTAAATATGGAGCCAAACGTCGACCTCTCGGCCCCCCCCCCTCGCGTCGTCGCTGGCACGTCGGACATAACTTGACAAATTCCGCGATAAGATCCTTTCGAACCCTATGCAATGCTGATTAGTATTTACTTCTCCGAGGATGCATTTTTCTTCCAAATGAGAGAGAGAGAGAGAGAGAGAGAGAGAGAGAGAGAGAGAGAGAGAGTCGGTGTAAGACATACCAGGAGTAAGATCTTAGCACTGCCGCTGTTGTTTTTTCTCTCCCGCCATGCCCGCACTTTAGATGAGCTTTCGTGATGATCTTGAAGAGCTTCTCTCTGATAGCGACTGGCTTGTTCTTGTGGCATATCTAAACAAGAATCAATCGTTGATCCCCACCATTTTGAAGCAGTAAGTTATTCACTTACCCAGAGAGTCGCGGTTCCCTGGTAGGTTAGAGTAAACGTCCGTCTTACCCAGTGGCTGATAGGAAGCAGTTAGTTCAGTGCTGATCTCAAAGAAAGACCTGGGATCCATGTCGGGCCTCACGTCAGACAACGCGGAATGCCACACATGCTTACCGAAACTGTGGAGGTCCTATCGTCGTTGAATACACGTTATCCAAGATGAACAGGATATCTCTTGCCAGAGTGGCGTGTATGATCCCGCGAGCTCGGCCTCTTATATACGGCTTATCGAGGTAGCTGAAAGCCAACGAAGTCAGCAAGGTAACAAAGTAACAGTCTTTGAAAAGAGGGCGTACGAAGAGACCATCCGATCAAAGCTCGTGACGTCGGGAAGCCCCTTCAAAGGAGGTTGGATAGGTTCTGAAGTACGCTTATTGTCCGACATTTGACTTTCGATCTGAACAGGATATCGTCTTGAATTAGATGGTGCAAGTCTTATACAGTCGCCGTCGGATTCTTGACTTTCAATCTGATCAGAAGATCGTCTCGGATTATCGATGATGGAGGATTGGGGGATAGGTGTTGCAAGTCTTATGCTCTCGTTGTGACTCTCACTCACACCAAGCTGTGGCCTCAGCTCAATGGAGGTGGAACAATGGGTGTGTTGCGGATTGGGTGTTGCAAGTCTTATACTCTTGTTGTCTAGTTCTTGACTCTCACTCATACCAAGCTGTGACCTCAGCTCGTTGGGGCTGGAACATTGAATTGTTTCCTCATTACCTAATTCTTGACTCTTAACCTCACCAAGCCGTGAGCTCAGCTTAATGGGGGTGGAACGTTGGAGGTATTGCAGAATATTTGCGGAAAGTTTTGTGTCCTTGTTGTCTAATTCTTGACTCTCAACCTCAGCAAACTGCTGATTGGGGGTGGCACGTTGGATGTTTTGCGGATTGATTGTTGATAGTATTGTGTTCTCGTTGCCTAATTCTTGACTCTTAACCTCATAACGATGTGATCTCGGCTGAATACCGCCCGGTAGAAATTGCTCAGGCATGCGGTGTGGTGATGCAATTTGCTGCGATACCCTTTGGTTTTGAGAGGGGGTGTATGGCCAAGTGGTAGCGGGGAAACTGGACTTGTCGCTGTTATTGTCGCGGTGCCAAGAGCCGGCCATGGTAAGATGTAGATCTATATACGCCTGACTTGAAGAACAAGCTTTCGAGAGTGGCCGACTGCAAGTGTGGCAATCAAGGATTGGGTCAACGTAACAAGAAGACTTGGTATCTTGGAAGCACAACAGAGAGGTTGCCCTGGAAGAGGAGAAAGAAGGGAGTATGGGAAGGGCACATATGCAGCTCAACCATCCAGAGAGATGGCAGCAGACACTGGCATTAAATGTGATTGGAGTCCGTGCCAAGACATGACTTTGCAGGGGTTCCCAAGATATGTCCCTCCGATGGTTCGAGGCGAGCCCCTTGCGTGTTCGTCCCAGCAGCTGCAAGCTCATCTCAGCAGCTGCAAGCTCATCTCAGGAGCTGCAAGCTCATCTCAGCAGTCACCTCTCCTTTCACGTCAATCAGGGCCGTGGTTGACATCACGACTTTGACAATTCCAAATCTCAGATAGGCTTTTCATGCTGTCGAATCAGGCTGCCAGTCCTGCGCCTCCGATGGTCAAGCTGCCGAGACAATGCTGGGAATGGTGCAAACGATCACGCGTAGTCGACTGGTCACTTCATCACGGAGATGGGTGACTTCATCGCGGAGATGGTTGGATCCTGCTTGTAGAATTGATGGAATTGCCTGTCTAGAATGCATCTGGAGCTGCGTCTTGTGCTGGTATAGGTGATGGTGTGGGGAGTGGGGTGGAGGATGGAGGCGGCGATGCTGATCTGTCACGTGAGTCGAGATCCTTGATTGGGTGCTGTCAGCCAGCCTGCGCCTCAGCCTATGATCTTGTTCCTCAAAACTATGGTCTGCATGATCATAACCATTGGTGTGTGAACCAACATCATCGAGAATGAGTCAACCGACTTAGCTGCAGACCTCTCCGCATTCGCGACTGGATCACCATTTCACCTCCAACCCGGCGGCTACGGTGCTCCGCAGACCAACCACTGTGTCAGAAGACAGGATGCAATGCCCGTCAGTGCATCCCGGAGCACCATCATCTTCCATCCTCACAGATCGAGACCGGCCCAGCGCTGCTCTGGACCGCGCGTGGAGAAGCGAGAGGAAAGGGGCGCCTCCCAGTTGGGCATAGCGTCAGGAGCGCTCTTATCAGACTTCTCTGAAGCGCAGCACTTCGACAATCTTGTCATCACACTCATCTTCAGATGATTCATCACATTCATCTCAGATCGGTTGGATTTCGTGATCAGGATCCTTGTTATCAGACTCATCTTCCCATTGATTGATGCGTGCATGTCTCCGGGGGGAAATCATGCAGTGCCCCGGCCGCATTAGTGGCGGGGACCCAGATCCGGCGTTCTTCTAACCCGCGGCTCAGGATCACATCGCGCCATGGGCGATGAAGCAGGCGTTAGATGATCTGGCCTTCAACTACAAGGGTCTGAGCCTGCAGCCGGACTATTGACTCTGCGCGGAGATGGGCGAGTGAAGGTTGAGAAGCATTGATCTCGCTTCGATCGCCAATCATGCTGACGTGTCTGTCTGATCGCGCCGATAAGAACGCCGCAATGAGCCTTGGTATGAACGATCTCGTCGCTCGCTGAGCATCGTGTAGGGCCCAGTGCTGGCCATATGTGGTGAGAGTCTCGGCTCGCAGATCCGGCACGGCTCAGCTGCTAAGGCGGGGAGGCTACGGACTTTCTGAGCGGCCCAGCGAGAGCCATCTACGCCAGAACATGCGGGCAGAGTGACTGGAGATCGGCGATCGATCGGTGGTCTTGAGGGAGAGAGAGAGAGGGAGGGAGGGCTGTTCGCAAGCGTGGGATCAACATCTATCATCCTCTCGCCTGCTCCTTTCACCATGCATTTTTCTTTTCCCCCAAGCCAGAAGGATCGGTCGATCTGTGTCCCCTGCTTATCTTTGCCCTCTGCTTACTGTGCCCTCTGCTTACCTTGGCTCTCTGTATCATACCGTGACGTTTGCGGACATGGATTATCTTGACCCCTATCAACCACCGGGCAAGGCCGAGCAACCGGCCCTCCAACAGCACGCAGCGCCGAATAACGCCGTCCCCACTGTTGATGGCGTGTGGAAGGCCTCCACGACCATGGAAGCACGCGTTGAATTGCGCGGAAGTCATCGAGATGTGACCGATTTTCAAAAAGCAACACAGCTGAAGCTGGATCTCGGTTTGTTCAGGGTGTTGGTACCGGCAAACGCCGAAGGTAAATCACCCCCATTTCTAAGAATGATGGACCCACATACCGCTGAATACGATATTAACAATTTATAGAAGTATCACCACCAATACTTGCCAACTATTCGGAGGATTGGCCCATCCAGTGTTCTGAGCGAGAGTCCGGCGACCGCAGTAGCGTTCATATCAACCACGGCTCGATCTTGAAGAAGCAGAACGAGGATGTAGAGGAGAAGATGGACTCGCCCACCAGCCCATCGATTCCTGCGGTCGGCTCAGGGGCAGGGTAGTCGTCAGAACCTTCATTGAATGAATTTTATACTGACAGATTGTTGATCTAGATATCCCTTCAGTCAAGAGAAGCATGCGCATCCCCCCCTCATCCCCTCCACCTTTTATACCTACATGCCCTCCAACACCATTCACTGCAATGCCCCGCGTCCACGCAACAACATCCTCCTTCCCTCAAGCGTTGAAGCTGATGAAGAGATTGAGCTTACTCCTCTAACTTGTAAGAGCGAGAGAAACCGATGGGAGGACAAAGAGACGGAGATGGTTAGTAAAAGAGAGAGATCCGACGTCGATCAAGATCAGAAGCAGACGCCCGTCATGCCTTTTATTAAGAGAAGCTCCTCTACTGTTGACGAAGAGTCCCTATCGGAGCGTCGGATCAAACGTGGCCGCCTTTCATCACCCTTTCCTTCAGGGGAGATTATGGAGACGGAAGACGAATCGGAGATCGGCAGCCACCCACCTTTCCAACCCCAACACGTTTCCATTCCTCGACCAGGCTTCTCCTGCCGGACCGGTCTTCAGGCAGACACCAGCGATGACGATACGACGGATTCTGCAGGCGGGCGATCATCCTGCATGACGACTGTCTACCGGCAGCAGAGTTGGAAAGGAAAGATTGTTCAGGAGAAGGAGGTGAAGAAGAGCCGTGGCAGGCCGGGCACGAAATTCCTCGTTGAATGGAAATCGTCTTGGATAGATGGTGATTATCGTGTCGCGCCAGAATTGATGCAAACCTGGAGGGATAGGAAGAAGTTGGAAAAGAAGTCATCGCAATGCAGCCGTTGAATTCAGCGAAGCTCTGTTCTTTGATCGTGTCAAATAAATAGTCTACGCCTCAGGGCGTCTTATCGACCTTGTTTCGACTAATTTGAAGAGCAAATCTAGATAAAATGTTAGACAGTCATTTCCTTCCATTCAATCCTACAAGCAACCTCTCAGCTAGATTTCAAGCTGTTCTAGTCACCTCCTTGGCAGATCACTGTGTTCGGGAGCGTGACAACCTTGTTGCCTTGATGTCGAACAAACCGTCGTCTCCCGTGCGGGCCCAAGCCAGCATCATCACAGGCAGCAGAAGAGGGCCCCCCCCCCCCTCCTCTTGAGTGGGACGGATGAAGGCTGGCTGGCTTGCTTTGAAGGGGGGTTGGAAATGATCTTGGAATGGGAGTTGAATGGCGGATTTCTTTACTCGTGGAAAAGGAGGTAATAGCGAATCATACATTCGTTCAAAGTGCGGCCTTTATCAAAATCCCTTCATTCACTCGTTTCACATCGACTGATCCTCATTACCACATCGTCCACTCAACCCATGATGCCAATCTAAGACCCCAAGCCCAAATCTAGACTTTCTCTCCCTCGGAATCCCCAAAATCCAATCTATCCATATTCAGATTCATCCATCCATCCATCCAGTCTACCCAACCAACCAACCTCTAACCCCCCCCCCCCCCAAACAATCAACAACTAAAAGGCTTCCCCACACTCCCCGAGTTATACGCATCAATGATCAACTTGATCGTGACAAAAGTGCCGGCGACACAGATAAAGGCGCCGATCAGCACGGTCAAAATATTCAGGACCGCCATCACGGGTCTGCGGGCGTAGGACTTCCATCCCCCGTCATCGTGGTAGGAGTCGTGGAGCCAGAACATGCCGGCGACGCCGTAGGTGAACCACGAGGCGAAGAGGGAGGCGGCGATGCCGACCAGGTAGGGGAATATCTGAAAGGATGGCAAGGGCCTTTGGATTAGTAAGGGGGAAAAGAGGGGACGGAGAAGACTGGAGGGGAGGGGAAGGGAAGGCAAGGCAAAAAAGGGAGCTTCTTACGGGCACGCCCACGGCGAGGACGAATGCGGCTCCATTCATTAGAATAATCAAGATCGTCCAGGTGCCCCATCCCAGGATGGTGTGTTCGTGCAGATGCGCCGACTTGCGGAATATACGGACGAAGAAGAGTTTGGCTGCTGTGTGGGAGTAGAGGGAGCCGGCGATGAGGAAGTTTGGGATGGCGATTCCGTAGGCGGCTTTCATCCATTTGGGGGGTAGGCTGGAGAAGGCGGGGCTGGTGACGGTTTGGCCGATGTAGCAGTATACTACTGCTGCGAAGATTACTGGGGGGGGAGTGTTAGTCTGGGTTTGTGGTGTTGTGGGGATGGGTCATCAGGAAGGGGGGTTTGCGTACCGTAAAAGGTGGTGGCGAATATCTGTAAGGAGTAGGCCGCCTTCATCGCATCTTGTGGTCTTTTCATCTCCGAGATCAAGACAAAGAACATGAAATGCCCGGCATAAGCGAAGACCGGGTTGGTGATCGAGACAAAAGCGTGGTAGAAATCCGTCGGCGCGGTAGCCAGCACCTGACGATCAGGCACAGGATTGCTACCCGCTCCGATCATGCCAATCAGACCAGCAATCAGAATGGACAGACACGCCGGAATGCTCAGCCGGGCGAGATTGTCAAAGGTCCGCGGGAAGCTGAGCAATAACGTTGGGATCGTGAAAATGGCCGTGTAGAGCATCAAGCACAATTTCGCGTCTGACAGCGCCGAGAGACTGATCTGCCCAGCCAACAACTGACTCCCAGTAGCAAAGACAGCGAAGATGACGGTCCCGGCAGCAAGGGCTTCACGCCCAATTGGCCCGAACAGGATCATGCCCGCATCGCCCATGTTATGGACTTCTGGATGCCGGAGCTTGAACTGGATGAGCACCCACGCCGTGAAGGTCGCGAAGACGCCGAGGAAGATGATCAGGATCAATCCCGGGACGATGCCGACGACGGCGAGAGCGGCGGGGAGGGAGAGCATGCCGTTGCTGACGATTTCGGCGATCATCAGGACGGCGACCATCTGCCAGGAGAGGGTCTTGTAGCGGATCTGGTGTTGGTCTTCGCGGCCGAAGACATCGTTGTCTGTTTGCTCGAGTCAACCGGTTAGTGGGTGGTGTTCTTGTTCGAGCGCGGGTGTGGAGCTTGCCATCCTCGACCATGGCTGCCTGACCACCGCTGCCATAACGCTCGGATGGCGTCTCCGTCTTCTCCTCGTCGGCGTAGCGATAGCTCGACATTGCCTTCCTTTCCTTCGCTCTGGGGACTCTGTGGCACACGGGTGGAAGATGAGCGTGCCCGGTCGGCCTTCCACGCCCTCGGCGAGGAGCGGTCTCTGCATCAAAGATCTGGAGGCACGGCGCATCATCGGCTGACGGACTCGGCACCAATGAGTGGTGTTGCAGATAACAGGTCCATTCCCGCGTTAGGCAGGTGCTTAACTGGGTGCCCAATCAAAGTTCGACCGCTACGAAGCCACGGCATATGCAGCACAGGTCTAGATCGTCTGGCATTGTTCGCACAGTCGTTGCTGTTGCATGCCTACAGTCCTAGCTAATGCTCGACGAGCCGAGTGGCAGTCCTCTTCCAGCACCTGATCAAGCGCCACACCATGCTTGTCCCGCGCTTGCAGACCAATGCCCGATCAGTCGTAACATTCCAAGCCCCAGTCCTGAAGACCATTGACGTGATCTTACAATAGAATACATCATCCCCCCAACTCCCAGCATATCCAGTCATCGTGCATCATGATCAATACACAGCTTCGTTTTCCTGGTCTTCGCCGGTTCGTTGGCGAGTGAGACGCGGCGTGGATGCTTTCTGCTGCTCCTGCAGCGCTTCCTGCCTCTCCCTTTCTGCTTTGGCAGCCCGTAGTCGACCGTTCACGAAACTGCCAACCTGGCCCAGCCTGCTCGTGAGCCCAAGAGATTTTCTGGATCCAGAAGCACTCCCTCTTGGAATCGTCACGTTTTCGGGCGTGTGCTCAGTCGAACTGACAAGATACGGTGAAGAGTCTCGACCCGTTCCACTCGAAACATAGCGTCGATAGCCTGGTTGAATGTTATCTCTGGGTGTGGCGGGACTGTTGGCATTGCTGCTCGCGGCCTTGGTATTTGACGAAGCGTAAGCTCGACGCATCGGCAGACCTGAGCCAGCGATCACAGATGGCGATCTGTGCGCACTTGAGTCGTCTCCCTTTCGGACAAAGCTTGGCAGCGGATGCGAGCTTGTATATTCTCTTCCGAGGCTTGTTCGATCTCTGGCACTCCGGTGTCTAAGGCTGACCTCTGTTCTTGCCCGGCTGACCGGTCTGACAGATGGGCTGTTGTCATTTTCCGAATCGTCTGTACCGTCCACTGCGCCTTGAGCACGACGATTGCGAAGACGAGTGGCAGCGCGATTCAGTCGACTCGATGAAGTTGGCTGCATCTGATTTTGAGAATGAGCTGACGAAGGAATATGAACGGCTATCTCCGGAGAGGAGTATTCTTGCGGTGAACTGACGATGCTGTTGTGTAACAGACTAGCTCTCCTGCTTTCCAGGCGGGACTGCACTCGAGACATCACGGAGGGGCGTGCATCATCGGGGTCATGACCAAAGCGATGGCTGAAGCGCGAAGCAGAATCCATACTATAGCTCGTCGTGGGAGGGGTCTGCCCGAAGGTGGATGATGCCTCCCGACTGCTGGGCCGGAAGGGCTGCAACAAGGTGGGTGACTTAGGCCCGGTGGAAAGCGCAATGGTCAGCTCAGTTAGGCCCCTACACATGCTATCCGCTCTCCGGCGCAGTTGCCGTTCTGCGGAAGACGATGCACCAATCGCTGAGACATGGCCGAATTGTAGTCCTGCTCCCATAACCGAAGCGATGTGCAACGCATCCGAGGCTGTCGCTTCCAGCTTCTGATAGATGTCAGCACTCAAAACGGACCGTGCCTTCCGAAGCGATTCGTGAAGCAGGGGATGCACGGTTGCGGGAACGCCATCAATGGCAGGCTCAATCGGTGAAATGCTTGCTTTGCCCGGTCTTGGTGAGGAAGACATTGTCGTGACTGTTGTGGTGGCAGTCTGAGGGCGTTCGGCCGTTGACATTGCCGCCGCAGACGAAGATGGCAATTTCCCCGTCAGCTCGAGCTTCCGTATCCGTGATTTCAGCTCTTCAAGTTCGTCCCAAACGGTGGACGGTGCTGTAGTAGACATGGTGGAGTCTGTACCTTCAACACGTGTCCCGTTTGGCTCCACATGTCGTGGTTGTTCCTGTACTTCCGAAGTCGACACATTTCGGTCGCTCCGGAATGCGGTCAGATTAGAGCGGCGATATGATCTGGTGCCGGAATCGATGTTTGTAGCTCTTTGGCTAGGATTGTAGAGGTCAGGCGAAGTCGCACGATCTCCCCGTGCCATAGGAACCTGGGTGCCAGGTGTGTGGATTCTTGTCCCAGCGCTGAAATACTTCTGACGTCCTGAGTCGTCTAAAGGATGAGCAGATGCTGCGGTTGACCTCAAGCCAAGGGAATGACGTTGATTTGGCTTATAAGCCATCTCAGTGCGAGGGGAAAGGGTGCCATCATTGGCATCACCTTGTTCTGGTGATGCTGTTGCTTCACTTCGATAATTATTGCCCAATCTGCTGACCGAAGATGTGTATAACGCCCCAACTCTTGACTACAAAATAGCAAGTTAGACAAAATTCGACTCATGAATACGAGTGGCAGCAAGTTTCAAGGAAGAGGAAGCAGCTTACCTTGCGCCTCTCAGACCGAGTCGTCAACTCTTGGCCGCTTGCATCTGCCTGTGCCATGCTGAGAAATAGGTCTTCGCTTTTTCGGTCATCACTCCCAGAATGTCTGCTCCCTTCATCAGCTGACGGTATATCCAGCCCCTGAGTGAGCTGTTCTCCGCTAACACATAATGTCTCTGTGCTGTGTCCAGCGGTAATGGGCCCTGCACCAACATCTTGAGCCTCGATTGATCCGTCAACCTTGTTCCTTGGAGTCGTCGGAGTGAAAAACTCCTCCTGGCTCGAATTGACGTCCTGATCGTTCACTGTCTCGTCGATCATGATTGAAGCAGATTCAGAATCCTCATGAAAGGGTTCAGCATTCAGTCTCTGGGCAACGTTTGGCTTCTCTGGAGGCGAAGGCTTCCAGAGACGATCTTGCGACAACGTTCGCTGGGTAGTGAAAGAAGGCGGTGGCCCATTTGAGGTTTCCACACCGTAGCTGCTGTGGGAGGCGGGTGCTCGTCTTTGGGAAGGGGACCGACTGTCAGTTGTGGACGCGTTTGAAGGAACCCTCAATAAGGGCGGTGCGGGTGTCGCAGGGAGTGACTCGGGAGCGGGGACGGGGAGAGCGGGTTTCGAATCTTGAGAATCAGGTTTTGTATGAAAGGTTGGTACAGATGGCGATTTTGGAAGTGCTGAATCTTTGCTAGAGTGCCTTTTGCGGGAAGGTATCGAGGTCAGAGTCGTACTGCGTCTCTTCTTCTTCGACGGCCTGGACGGCGGAATAGATGTAAAGGGATGGTCGCGTTCGAGGGTAGGTTGACGGGGTGATCCGTCGGCGGACAAACGCGGTCTATGCGACCTTTCCGGGCTTCCGATGCGCGGTTCTGTCCGACTCCTTGCGTGTGACCATTCTTGAGTTGAGGGAGATGGAATATGGCTGGTGCTGGTGGCCACTGCCGATGTGCTCATGGCTGTGTTTCGAACTGCCAGCATTCACGAGTAGTGGCTTGTGTTGCAGCAGCTGCAAGCATCATCCTGGCATGCGGCTGAATTGCAAGGAGAGTTCTAATTGCCGCGCACAGCCCCAATTTACCAAAGCCGGGGGTAGAAACGACAAGACTCTAATGTCAGGGAGGGAATAGAGCTGGAATCGATGGAGAAGGGTGAAGGGAGGAGTGATGAGGTTCATGGGAGGCCGACCCAAGTGCAGTAGAGAGGTAGCGGTAGCGGCAGAGGCAGCGAGTCCCCACCGAGTCCCCACCGAGTCCCACCGAGTCCCGTCTTAACCCTCTCCGTAGGCAGTAACGGGCATGGGAACGTCGGAGCTAACAGCAATAGGCATGGCACGGGCGCGGAATCCCGCCTAGCCTCAGCTAAAACGCCCTCTACCTGCCCCTCAAGCTACAGCGCCAGCCACTGCTGCAGGTCACAATCTCTGGGCATGCTTAGGGGCGTGCTTAGGGGCGTGCTTAGGGGCGTGCTTAGGGGCAAAGGCAACAGGAAACAGGAAACGGTGTGGGAGGAATGGCATCGACATCGACATCGACATCGCACGAGCCAACAACCTCTTGCAGATGCACTCATGCGTTACGCTACTCTCGCGGCATCTGCCGTGGATGAAGATGCAATCCCTACTTAGGGGCAATCTTCGGAGATACTATCGCTCAAGCAGGAGAAATGCTGGGGGGGAATGGATCCAAGATAGGGGACACGAGGTCCTGATACATTGCTTGCTCTGCATCCCCCGAGGGTCGTTTCAGAATTGACTTCTGGCCCAACTCGGGATGACCTGATTATGATTTGGAGGTTTCCTACTTGCACCCATGTTGTACCAAAAGTCAATGGAGACTCCGAAACGCCATGCACTGACATGCGTCATGTTGTTCGGATATAGTCTCGAGTCTCACGACAGCTCCTCGTTCTGCTTGCATGGCGATGGAAGTAGTAAGACTCCTTTGAGCATTCACGTCCGGCGCATCGCGAGGGGATCTGAGGACCACGCCTTCTGGACAAGCTGAGATCGCAATTGTGCCGATGCATTGGAGTTTAGATCTGCGCCGTCCCAAAGCCTCTGATAAAGCTTCCTTCACTGATCCTTGTCCGCAAGAATGAGGATTACGGAGAGTTATCAAGGAGAATAAGAGTCCCTTCTGAGCAATCACGCATTCCGCTCTGGATAGGTTCTCTCCAAGTGTGTGGTCAGCTGCCAGGGGGGCCAGTGCAGGATGCTCTACTCTTCATCTACTGCAGAGGCGGACTGATGCTGGGCGTCTGGAATTGATGACAAACGTTGCGTGCCGCGTTCATCAGCTCAGCTACACAGAACGGTGAAGCCACAGAGCATCCTCTTCCTCCACGAGATATGATGTCAGCTTGCTTAATCTGCTCACCGACAGTCTGACTACGGACACGAGTCGAGTAAGATGATGACTGTTACTCACTGCTCAATTGCTGAACAGCGAACACGTATTTCTCCCATGATCTCTGCAGTCTTCTCCCCGGGTTTGCGCCGTGAGACAACGACGGAAAACCGAACAATCACTCCAGCACGCTCCACAGCAAGGCTTTTGATTTAATCTACTGCGTTGTGCATGAAGTTGTCCAGAATCGCTTCTTACATTCATCAGAGGCTATTTGCAACCATGACTGAGCCAAAAAGGGTGGCGATCATTGGTAGAAAATCACTCCTTCGCTCCCGTAACACAGGCCCTGACATAGTCCAGGCGCTGGTCCATCTGGTCTTGCAGCGGCAAAGTCGCTGATTCACGACCATCCTCCCGGCACATTTGCACCAACCATCTATGAGAAACTGTGCCATGTGGGAGGCATATGGCCCGTACGCAGCGATGATCAAACCAGCATCGTCCCGCCGGACATGCCAACGAATGCCAGCAAGCACATCATAAGCTTTTCGGACCTGGCCTGGGATTCTGTCAAAGTTCATGAGAACAAGCAACCAGGCGAAGACGTCGCAACATTTCCCAAAGCTCACGAAGTTGGCAAATACCTTCAAACTTATGCTGACAAGTACATCCCGTCTGATTCTATCAGGCGGGGCAGAGAGGTCATGAGCGTCTCCCGGAGAGATGGACCAGGTCCAGAATGGATGGTTACGAATCGTGCGTCAACGAAGAGCAGCAATGTTGTTGTAGATGAGTTCGACCATGTCATTGTTGCCAGCGGTTTCTTCGCAACCCCCGAGTTTCCTCCCATACTTGGGTCAGAGCACTTTGACGGTCTGGTCATTCATAGCTCGCAATTACGTGATGTCGACAACCTGCTGTCCCAAATGCGCAGTGGGACAAAGATTGTTGTCATTGGAGGCAGTATGTCTGGAGGGGAAGCAGCTGCAACACTGGCATTTCATGTTTCCTCTCTGCGTCACCAATCAGCAACATCAGTTGGTGCTGAACGGCTCAGCGTTCACCATATCACGCCTCGGCCTTTTTGGTCAGTTCCACCTTACGTACCTCTGGATCCCATCGCCGACGGTGCTTCCAATCCAAGCCCAACCTTCGTACCGTTGGACGTGGTAATGGCCGATCTGAGCCGCCGTCCTGGTGACCAGATTCGCTTTGCCCCTTCGACAACGTTCGCACCAGAAGCAGCGAAGATGTTCCACGGAGCGTTGCAATCATTGATTGGGAGTGACCAGTCGGCACTGGGTGATGGTGCCTTGGTAGTTCATAAGTCAGTATCCGGCAAACCTCCATGGCTGATCATCAGCACCACACATGCCGAATTTGTTCGCTCAGGTGATATCAAGGTCCTTCTCGGTCGCGCTACTGGCATTCGTGGCAGTACAATGATGTTTCAGCGAGGTGACGGCGAAGCTGTGGAGTTGGCTGACGTGGGAATAGTAGTGATGGCGACTGGCTTTACACCTCATCCGGCTTTATCATTTCTCTCTCCAGCAATACGAGAGACGTTGGGCTACGATCTCGGCAACCACTACGATCCCATCAAACTCTTCAATCTCGGTACCATGCATCCTGCAATTCCGTCTCTTGGGTTTGTGGGCTTTTATCGTGGTCCATACTTTGGTGTGCTGGAGCAACAAGCGCGATTCCTCGGGGCACTATGGACCAAGTCATTGGGTGAAGTACCCAAAGAGCCTCCTGCTAGCGTCGGGGACATAGAGCAACGTGGTCAATTCCCAATGGGAGATTATGTCGGATTGATGGAGTCGTTCACGGCGATACTCGGGGTGGAGCGTATGCCTCTGTCTTCGAAACACTCGTCACGCGAGGGACCAGCTATACCGGCTCGCTATCCTGGAAAGACTGTCGGCACAAATTCTTCTGCAGCCTCTGAGCAAGCAAAGGCTTGCGAAGCTGTCGTCGCAACACTTGCACAACGCTCGCTCTTTGTGGCACCCGCCGTTTTCCGTGCGCTTCAGGGCAAGTGGAAGGTCACTCGGGAGATCAGGAGCGCCGTTCCTACCTATCCTTCCGGTATCTTGACGGGTGAGGCGAACATGTATCCTCGGAGGCCCAGCGATCATGGCTACGCCGCAGAATTCCTCTACACAGAGACAGGCGAGCTCGTCACTGCTCAAGGCCTGCGCATGGCTGGAAGTCGGAGCTATGTGTACCGTCTATCAGAGTTCGAGCCGCAGGCCATCACTGTGTGGTTTGTCAAGCCAGAGAGTGGCAGCAAAGAGGTTGACTACCTTTTCCACGAGATGGAAGTCAACCACGAATCCCGTGGAAAAGACCACGGTGGGTGGGGTTCTGGATGGCGCGCCAAAGGATCGCATCACCTTTGCGTGGAAGATCACTACGACACCGAATACTGGTTCAGATTCCATGCCATTGAGATCCAGGAATGGGGCATTGGCTACACCGTCAAAGGACCAAGCAAGGACTACTGGACCCGAGCAACGTATGTGCGGTGAAGAACTGATTAGTCACGACGGTGCTATGATTGTCTGCCATGTTGTCGCAGGATCACGAACCCCGGCTCTTTCCTGCGTACAGACGACCAACCTCCGGCTCGTGTCGGCCGAGCGAATGCCAAAAGTGAGAGGCCGAGTATACCAACTCGACGCCTGCACTGCCTAGCATCACTATAAGCTCTGACCTTCAATGGCTGCACAAGGCGGGCATCAGAAGCGCCCTCGCCGTTGATATCCGACATTCAGGAGAGCGACGAGGAGGGCCGTGGGCCTTGGCGAAGGAGCTTTTGCAAACGCCAGCCTGAGGCAGGAATCCGAATCACGATCCATGACTCCCTTAGCACCGCCCTTGGTAGAATCGGGTTAGCGCAGCTTCAAGCTCGTTTCAGAGTCGGGGCTAATACCCGCCAAGCCGCTTGACGGCCTCACTTTGTTCCCCCTTCCGGCAAGGCTCCTGTTTGCAGGGGCCGTCGCATGCCCGGGGGCATGCGACTGCCGGAGACGGACGTGGACGATGTCTCCGCTACCAATCACTACTGTCACTGGCACTCTGTAATCCTAATCATGCCTATGGTCGCACTGGGGCCGATTGGTGGTGTTGAGACGGTCGTGCGAGCATTGTTGGAAATTGCCTCCACGGGCTCGCTTCCAGGCATCTGCCAGCAAATGCTTCGACCACGGCCAGTCACAGGGCCGCATGGGATCTATATTTACGGTTACACGACCTCCACACAAGCCGAGCAGGCGCTCGTTCTCTCCGCCTGCAATCTCCGGGAAGAGCGAGCCGGTTGATTGATTTTGCTTCGGCGAGAGAGATTCTTGTCTGCAATCATCCGAAATGTTCTTCTGGTCGACGCGGAAACATGATTGCAGCAGCGTGGTCAGTTACATCCGTGCTAGCTGAGTTGGCAAGCAGAGGCAGCGGCACCTTTCATGCATTAACCTCTTCCATGTCCGCAATAACAGTAACGTGCGGTCTTGAAACAGCGGAGTCAGCATCAAGGACACCCAAGGTGCTCAGGAGTCGGCACGGAGGAGTAGGTTACTGCCCAAACATACGTAGTCATGGGTGGGAATCGGGCTGGTTCAAGGGACGAAACACGTCCGACTCAGCACGGATCACTGCCGTCGAAAGGCTGTAACATAATGGCCCATGCCCCGGCCAGTCTCTCATGATTCAGTCACGTAATTCATGCAGGAAGGAAAGGGCACGCGGCAGGTTGTGGCCACGACGATGTATCCCGCTCGTATCGACAGAGAGCCGGTGTTGATTACCATGACCGACCTCCCATTCCGTGGTCTTTGTATAGAAACGCAAACGTCGAGAATCACTTCATCCATTCTCCGCTTTCAAGTTTTGCCGCCTGCATGTCTGGAGGCCAGTGGCCATTCTTCCGCTCTCGTCCAGTGTCCTTCGCCTGTGGTATGCGTTGCAGATCCGGCGTCTAAATATAGCTCTGGTTGGCTGTGGGCTTGGCCTGGTCCAGGGTCAATGCACCATGAAGTCCCACTCATGCATTCTCGCCAGCCAGGCGACCTGATCGATGTCGATGCCATTGGTTCGTCTCCTCCATCAATCCTTGAACACTCGAACCAAAGCGAAGCGCCTTGGATCCTCCACTGGCATAGCTCCGACTCAATGCTCAATCAGCCCCACCCAATGCCCACGGTCCAACAGGAGTACCCCAATCGAGCCATCTCGCCCGTCTTGCCTCTCCCTCTCCCGCGCTCGCTCTCCCAAGCAAAGATCAGAGCCGCCGACTCAACATCAGCCTCTGCATCGACCTTCACGCCCTGGCCCTACCCATACTCCATTTTTGGAACCCCCCTCCTCCTACCTTTTTGTCGAAAACCCGTCCTTCGATCCAACATCCCAACCTCCCACTTCTTAATAGCCATCCTCTCTCTTTCCCCGCAGAGTCGCAATTGGGCCTTCACAAACATTGAGCTTGAACGTGTCGCAGGTCGATCGTTATATCATCACCTTGCTTGAAAATCAATTCGCGGTTCTTTTTGCGGTCGACAGCTCGTCTTCCCCCCCTGTCCCCCGGGCATAATCTGATTCAAAGGGCCGTGTTGGCTTGGGCCAGCGGTAACTGTTTGGACCTTAGACTCCAGCATCACAAACGCTGAGATCATCATTGGCGGTACAGATCCCCCTCTTCTCGTCCTTCCTGCTGTCATTCCTCCTGCTTCGCGCCTGCTTGCATCCTCCCGGACCACCCTCAATCCGCATTCTCTTTTCTGCCCTTCCTTGTCCTTCTTTCTTTTGTTTGCTTCTTGTGTTCCCCATGTTCGTTTCAATCCAGGCCCAGGCCTGAATGGAATCATGTATGCGTGCCAGGTGATAGAGGCTGACAGTCCCACCTTGAAAAGATCTTTCGACGCGGTGCGGGATCCAAACGTCTACGAATATTGCGAGTCCCGGAAGCGGAGCGATGGCGAGACAGTGCGCATGAGGTCTCCTGGATTTACCTGCGATCGTATTTCACGTCCCACCAAGCGAAAATCGATATCGCTCCCTCGCTCACCCGCCATGCCGGTCCAAACCAGTGCGCCAGTCTCAGCTGCCTTTCCGTCGTTTATGTCTGTGTTTGGAGGTGGAATGGGAAGCTTGCAAGATGATATGAGGGAGGATACATCGACAAACGACTCAAGGGGTAGGCCACAATTAATTGCCGAGAAATCGTTCCAAACACATTACGCACTACCTACTAGGTATCAACACGGTGAAAGTGCCACATCTGTCAACTCAGACTCCACCGAATCCTCGCCCACAACTACAATGTCCACCTTTGATTCTCCGTCCATCACAGATCCCTCGCCCAGTTCATCACCAGAGTCCCCAACATCACTCTTACCTCTCTCTCCGTTTCAAAAAAAGATGGGCACATCAAACCAAGACGACAAAGCAACTGAGACTCTACAGCCTTCTATGTTCTTCCCGCCTCAGCTGCGGTCTGAGTCACCCGCAAGCAAGGAGCGCAATGTGAAAAACTTGTCACTGAACATGAACATCACAAATGCGCGACCCGCGACGTCATCCACAGTAGAAGGCCTTCACGCCTTTTCCGCTCCTACATCCCCACTGAGAGGTCCTTTGAAGACTGGACGGCGAAGACCTAATAACTTGACCATCCAAACGCCGGGTTTCGAAAAGACGTCCTTCTCCGCATGCGAAATACCTCCCACGCCAAGCTATCGGCCGGCCCTCAAACACCATGAATCTTCTCCCTCTCTTCCTTCCATCCAGTCGCCGACAACGGCCCCGCTTGCAGGAATGCAACTGCCACCTATCTCCATGAATCGCCTCTTGTCTCGTCCAGGCTCCGAATCTAGCTTCTCGTCTCTGTCCGTCAGCAGTAAAGGCCTACAGAACCTGAAAGAAGAATCAACTGAGATAGATGAACCCCTGAAATCTCAAGAAGCACAAGAACGTGGTTATCCAGATGGACCGATCCGGATCTATGATTCGGGTGTCTATCTCTACCTGGAGCCGAGCCGTGAAGAAGCATCACAGTTTGACACAGTCATCAACGTGGCTAAAGAGGTTGCTAATCCGTTCTCGAAAGCCTCAACAGAGGCAAAGAATTCCGTCATGGCAGTGTGGAGAAGCTCGGAACTTGCAGATTCTCCGGAGCCTCAAACGGCCGTTTCTGACATATCTTTCAAGTCGGCGCTTGAATGGCCCCAGGTCGCCGGGCACGCGTCGCCCACCACTCCGAAAGCTGAATCTCCGGAACCAGAATATATTCATGTTCGTTGGGACCACAATTCAGAAATCCTGGACGATCTATACGCTCTCTGCAAGATCGTTGACAGTCGAGTGTCAAGAGGCAAGAACGTTCTGGTCCATTGTCAGCTTGGCGTGAGTCGGTCAGCGTCACTTGTCATCGCATATGGCCTCTACAAAGGCTTCAAGACCGACTTTCATTCCATGTACACTTCCGTCAAGGAGCGAAGTCAATGGGTCGGACCAAATATGAGTCTCATCTATCAGCTGATGGACTTCCGCGCGAAGGTGGCAAATGGAGAGTATGCAGCTGCTTCAAAGCCTGCTTCGCAGGATTGGTTTTTCAATGCCAGCGCAGAGCATGAGATGACGCCAAGACCGCATCTCGTACCCATGGACATAGCGATCGGTACTCCTCCACTACCAAACTCCACTGAGCCTACGGGAGCGTTGGTGGGCAGCAAATCTTCGCCAAATCTTCTCTGCTCACATCCCCTGATTCCGCTTTTCGACGAAGCTCAGGCCGCCACTCGCAAAGTCTCATTGCCAACCGCTCTGTCTGACATCGCCTTATCCTCTCCAGGTGCTGAATCAGCCACCGCCTCGTCTCCAATCCCTGCTTCTCTTGATGCACCGCCAATACCTGCGAGATCCGCCAAACGAATCGCTCCTCGACCATTACCGCTACCACAGAGATCGCATCCGTCGATGCATGCTTGCGGAATCCCGCCTCATAGCCCAAAAGACATTTCCAATGGCACCTCTTCAGTGCACGCTGTCTCTTACCCACCGGTTGAGATGGATCTGATGATGCATGCCGTTCCACCCACACCGTCAATCTTCTCACCGCGAACAACCGAGTTCAGGATCCTGTCATTTGGGGACACGAATGCTGGTGATCTTGCAACGGAGAAGAGTCAGAAGCAATTAGGCCATGGGAAGAGGTTGAGCATCTTCTCACAGCATCAAGCAAGTCTCGCTGTTGACCCCAGAAGTCCTCATCAAGGGGACGGAAATGCTGAGATCCTGAGGCATATTGATGACGTGCTTTGAATCTGGACGTCGGCGGCGACATGCGGAATTGGCCAATTCTGAGGATCATGGAAGCTTGATCACATAACGTTTATGAAGGCGGGGCGGAGTGGCCTCGCGGCGGAGCATACATGATATGCGTAATGGACACTGACTCGAAGGTCGAGCCCTGAAACTCAAAGCTGGTCTTTGAATGTTGTCTGTCCATCCAAATGCACATACATCAATGTCTCATGGGCTGCCGATGCGTGCCAGGGGGACCTGCTTGGTTTCTACGATGCACCATGCCATGGCAGTCCGACGCGCTCAACAGCTGGACGCAACGGGGGAGAAAAGCGCTTGGTCTGCTATGATGAATATACGACATGGCACTTTTGGTGTCTAATTGTATTAATAGCTCTTGTCTGCGGTGATTCTACAGACGTGGGTGTGATGAGGGATGAGGACGAGCATGGCAGTATGCATTGAAAGCGGTGACGGTCTGGAGGTGGCCTCATCCAAGTACAGCATAATGAATGGTCGACAGTTGTAGTCCTGCCAAACCTACGGTGTTGAGTACCTCGAATGACTGCTCTGGTGATTTAGACGCCCTGCCTGTGGTTTCACGTGTGTTGATGTGACGTAGGGTAGATCCATGCTTCAGCGCCGTGACAGGTTCATATTGTACTGTGGAATAAAAGGCCGTCGGATGGCCCTGCATGCCTAGACTACGTGGCTGCTGACAACTGAGAGCCGTGCAGCTCTCGACCACAGATGAATGCCATCATCTGACTTGAACCCACCGAGTCCTTCACCAGTCTGCGCCTCCGTCCACCATGGCGATGGAGAGAACGCGCATCGCAAAGGCAGGCCACCTCAAGACGCACCCGGCAATGTCAAGGCTGAATTATCGCAGGTAGAAGAGGTAACACTTTCCCGTCGAGGCGATCGGGTCTCTGGCACATTGCATCTCACTCCGCATCATATTATCTTCGTCCACACACCGGTCGACAACGACGGCGCAACAGCCCCTCGACCACGCGAATTATGGCTTACCTACCCCATCATCGCCTTCTGTACCCTCCGGCCGGCTCCAGCAGCATCGAGGCAGCCGTCCTCGATCCGGCTACGCTGCAGAGATTTCACCTTTGTGTGCTTCTACTTTGCGAGCGAATCGAAAGCCAGGGATGTGTACGATAGCATCAAGGCTTGGACTTGTAAGCTGGGGAGGATTGAGAAGCTCTATGCTTTTACATATCAGCCGCAGCCGCCGGAGCAGGAGGCCAACCACTGGGGTTTCTACAACCCTGTGAAGGAGTGGCGGCGCATGGGTGTGGGTGATGCAGCCAGAAAGACGAATTGGAGGATATCAAACATCAACCAGGACTATTCAGTACGATCACTTTAACCTGAGGTCTTCATGCCTGACGTGTATAGTTCTCACCCACATATCCCTCTTTAGTCCCTGTTCCGACGTCGATCTCAGACAATACTCTTAACTATGCCAGCCGTTACCGCTCACGAGCAAGGATACCAGTCTTAACATATCTCCACCCCGTTAACGACTGCTCCATTACACGGAGCTCTCAACCACTCGTCGGGGTCCGCCAGAACAGAAGTATACAAGACGAGAAATTGCTGGCTGCTATTTTCTCAACCACTCAAAATGAACGTCCTCTTTCACATTTGTTTTCCTCACCACCACCCGAGCGCAAAACTTCGGCCTCCTCCAAAGAAGACGCCTCTTCTACCTCGAAAGATGGAGATGGCAAGTTCACCTCCTCCGAAGCCATAGAAGACGAGATCATTGCGAGATTGCGTGGCGATAATGACGACAAATCCGTCTCTGAAAAGGACGATCCACCCAAACCCGTCATCTACGGCGCACAACGGCGCAATATGATAGTGGACGCCCGACCTACAGTCAACGCCTACGCCATGCAAGCCGTCGGTCTCGGGTCTGAAAATATGGACAACTACAAATTTGCTACCAAAGTCTATCTTGGGATTGACAATATCCATGTGATGCGCGATTCGCTCGAGAAAGTTGTCGCGGCACTAAAAGATGGTGATATTGCACCTCTAGGGCCGAATAGGGAATTATTGGCAAAGAGTGGATGGTTGAAGCATATCGCTAATGTGCTCGACGGTGCGGGATTAATCGTGAGGCAAGTGGGCGTACAACACAGTCATGTCCTTGTGCATTGTAGTGACGGATGGGATCGCACGAGTCAATTGAGCGCCTTAAGTCAAATATGCTTGGATCCTTACTACCGAACCCTCGAAGGTTTCATTGTACTGATCGAGAAGGACTGGTTATCCTTCGGTCACATGTTCCGGCACCGCACCGGCTTCCTCAGCTCAGAGAAATGGTTTCAAATCGAGAACGAGAGAGTTGGCGGCAGAGACACGTCTGCTGGCCAAGACAGTGGAGCTGCAAAGAGCGAAACCATCTCCGGCGCGCAAAAGACTTTCGAGTCCGCACTTCGTGGAGCAAAAGGATTCTTCAATCGTGGCGACCATGCCAACGCCTCGCGTGAGTCTCTCGGCACCTTCGATTCCGACAGCGATCAACCCATGCAGTCATACGATTCAGACTCCCCGTCTTCGTCCCGACGTCACCCCAGCACCTCCTCCCCCCAGCCGGGATCCACGGCAGCAAAGAAGAAACCCGAACCCGAAACCACTAAAATAAAAGAGACATCCCCAATCTTTCATCAATTCCTGGACGCTGTCTATCAGCTCCAATTCCAGTATCCCACTCGCTTCGAATTCAATGAGCGCTTCCTTCGCCGTCTCCTTTACCATCTGTACTCGTGTCAATACGGGACTTTCCTCTACGACAATGAGAAGGCTAGGAAGGATGCAAATGTGATGGGTAGGACGAGGTGTGTCTGGGATTACTTTCTCTCTAGACGAGATGGGTTTCGGAATCCCAAATATGATCCGGTGGTGGACGATAACGTGCGAGAGAAGGAACGGCTCATCTTCCCGAAAGTGGAAGAGGTTAGATGGTGGGCTGAGGTCTTCGGACGAAACGACGAAGAAATGAATTTCGGGATCGCGGGAGCCCGGGCAAGGGAGGGCAGGCCGCTGAAAGCCAACGCCAAACCAGGTGGAGCGGCTGTAGATGCTGCGGATGAGGAGACGGCTGCAGATGCTGGTGCCGGCGCGGCTGTGGTGGAGGATTCAACGTCTTCTTTCGTCT
>JAABUK010001660.1_pt1 | contig 41765 bp, 32 predicted proteins | sample 5559141 | NCBI WGS metagenome assembly JAABUK01 (sample SAMN10711869, study PRJNA513367) | rock metagenome | isolation source: Antarctica rocks | place: Antarctica: Victoria Land, Pudding Butte nord | collected 2016-01-03 | reverse complement strand
AAGCCGGAAATCATAATGCAGCCGGGAAGCTGCATGTTTCTGTATCACAAAAATTAATTCATTTCCCTTTCCTTTTCCACCGGTAGGTTCAGGTGTTTCATCGAAACTCCGCTTCTCTTTATACTTGGATAAGCTCATATTTATAGGGTTTGTTTTAAGAATGTTCAGAAAATTTCCTGGTCAGAATATACTGCATATGTTGTACCAAAACGGATTTATGACCACGTATACGCTAAGACACCAAGGAGCATAAAGGCTTTTAGCTGTCTTATCTAGTGTCATGTCAACCTTAAATTGTCGCTTTTGTTATCAGCCGTCAGCTATCAGCTATCAGGACGTTAATGTGTAAATGTATTTCTCCTGATTGCTAATACCTGACGGCTGATAGCAATTAATACGACATTTTATGCTTGATACGACACTAGCAATTTTTTCTTACTATTTCCTGCACACTATTGACTTTCTGAAAAAAAGTTACAATCTTTATGTGACCGGTTTGAAAATTTTTACCAAATCGGTCTCTTCTTTTATCAATCCAGCCCTTATTTTTTATCTGGCTACTATTCTAAAATCTATCATCAGACAGATGCGTGAGAACAAAGATGTATTAAGTTATTTAAACATTCTTAAAACCAATTTCTACTTTTTTACTCTTAAAATATAATAACATGGCTGCCTGGAAAGGAATTGTAGGTAATAATTATGTAGCTGGCTCCTTCGATAGTTACTGTCATGAACTTACATGGACAGAATGGATTAACCCAGGACCAGGTTAATAACCTGCAATCTTATTACCGCGACGACCAGGGCTGGAAGGCAGGTCCACATTTGTTTATCGATGATCATCAAATCTGGGTTTTTACACCATTGACGGTATCTGGCACACATTCTCCTTCCTGGAATAAAGTCGCTTTAGGAATAGAGATGCTTGGTGATTACGAAAAGGAAGCATTCAATAGCGGCAGGGGGTTACAGGTTCGGAAAAATGCCGTCTCTGCAATTGCTACTATAACGGCAGTGCTTGGTTTGGATCCCGGTACCTTAAAGCTTCACCGGGAAGACCCTTTAACAACACATGCCTGCCCCGGTAAAAATGTTCGTAAGCTTGAAATAATCCAGGAAGTTCAGGATTTAATGATTCAACGCCATGCCGGTGAACATCCTATTAAACCGAATCCTTAAAATAGTTGGATATTATGGTGATAGTAACTGAACAACTTAATTTTTAATGCTAAAAGTTGTCGTCGGATATTTTTAAGTATATTTATTAGCTGCTTTTACATTCAATCCGGAGTTACCTTAAGAAAATTATTCTATTGCATTAATCAAATTCAATCCTGCAAAATGATTGATAATGTATTAAAAATAATTGCGAACGAAGTAAATAAATATATAGTTCGAAAGCTCGATCCCGATCGCGATCCTTCCTCTACAAAACGGATAGCTACGGGCAATGTTACAAAAGTTCAGGAATCTGATTCATCTGGTTCAAGGACAGATTCAATAGCCGCTCCCGGAATTCTTACGCTGGTAAACATGGAAGAAGAACGCGATTCAAAGCCCAACAATTTTGTAAGGGTGAATGATAAAATAGAATACCGCAACCCTAAGATTAATTTAAGTTTATACTGCCTGTTCTCAGTAAATCATACTTCTTATGATACTTCCCTGCAATACCTGTCTTTGATTGTCCAGTTTTTTCAGTATAAAAGTGTGATTGATCATAAGAACACTCCCCCTGAGAACGGGCTTGCTCTTGATCATAAAATCAATAAGCTCATTATCGACATGATCTCTATGAATTCAGAGCAAGTAAACCATTTGTGGGCAACTTTGGGAGGCAAGTATTTACCTTCTGTCTTGTACAAAGTAAGAATGTTAACTATTGAAGATGATACACCAGGTTTACAGGTTGATGCGATAAGACAAATGTCTGTTATCAGCCATGACATAAATAATTATGAAGAATGAATCTGAATTACGATATTCTTTTCAGCATTGAATTGCTGCACGAATACTTTTCAAATCATAAATGTAATGACCTTGAAATTATACCTGCCAATGATTGCCTTGCTATGTTCACTAAAATGAACATTCATTGGCGTAAGAAGGAAAACGGCTTGACGGGATTAATAAAAGTCAATGATCTCAAAGAGCCGTTTATTAATATTCCTCCCAATATTCAATACCGGAAACAATTTGGCAAGAATATTTTCCGTTTTTATGTTGCGTTGAAAAATCCATTGTTTTTAAATTATACAAATATTGAACTATCAGGCCTGCGGCGTAAAAAATTTTATTTCAGCAACACTGCAAAAAACAATGAAACTGAAGTGCGCTATCTTACAGCTCCCATCAAACATTATGCACTGAATATAGATTATGTTCCGGGCAATCTTGCTAATGATCCTGCTACCGGAAAAGTGTTTGAAGCTATAAAGAAACATACATCAAAGAAGAAAACCGGGTTAACGGATGCTGGTTTGTGGATGCCAAAGGGTGCTTTAAAATTGTCCAAAGCTGTAAAGGATCATATAATAGGAAAGCATTATGTTGCTGCAGACATGGTGAAAAAAAACGGAACGGAAGATAGTTTTGTAGCAGTGAAGCAACATACTAGTAAAACAGATGCTGAGTTGGAGGATAGCAGTTTATGGAAGCCATTTGAACAGGCACGAACTCAATATACTACAGAAAATGATCTCGTTGAATATAGCAGTGGTAATTTTGATTTCCCTATGTCAGCCCCGGTTAATAAAGTGACAATAACTATTTATGGTTTTAATTATGATGTAGAAAAGCCTGCTTATAACCTACCGGTCACGGAAGCTGAACACCGGAATTTTGAAAAACCCGTTTTAAAGGTAAACCTGGATCTTTCCACATTACAACCCGGCAAATATGAAATCAGGATTAACAAAGAGATTAAAGTAGTTTACTTTGATCCGCTTCTCAATTCAGGTACCATGCTCGGGGTCATTGAAATATTCAATCATCTTGACGGTAAGGATGATTATTCTTTGCTTACCGATGATGAAAAATTGAAGAATACCAAGTTCCGGATTCAGTTTGCCAACAGGAAGGTATTATGGAAATATACAAGAAAGGATAGTAAAGCTGATAGCATATCAGACATTGGCGAAAATGCTTACGTATTTAATTTACATGGTGATAATTTTGTTTCCGCTACCCCTATTCCGCTATCGGAAGATGTGTTAAAAACGCTTAAGCTTGAATTCAATACCAAAGATTTCAGGCTTTTTCCTTTGCCTAATCCGCAGATAAATCGATTGGCAACATACAGACAGGATGACTATGATTACTTGTGTTCTGAACTGCACCTGAGTTATTGAGGGTGAGATAAAGGTGTTAATGGATTTGCATAGATGTGAATACAGCTTTTAACAACGTTAATTATGAAATCAACTTTCAGTCGCCGCTACCGCAGAAGTGTTTCACGTTCAAGTGAGCCGGCTGTTTTTAAGAAAGACAGCCAGCAGGAGCAGCCCTTTTTTAGTCCGGCTACAACACAGTCTTTTTTTAAACCAAATGTAGTTATATCCCGCAAGTGTGAACATTGTGAGGCGGAAGACAAGCAGGTAAAAAGAACGGACGAAAAAAAGGAAGACAAGAGCATTCACAAGATGGAGGAGAAGAAAGAAGAAGACAAGAGCATTCACAAAATGGAGGAGAAGAAGGAAGAAGAAAAACCCGTGATTAAGATGGAGGAGAAGAAAGAAGAGGATAAGAGCATTCACAAAATGGAGGAGAAGAAAGAGGAAGATAAAAAGATAGCTGCAAAACAAGATGTCGGATCGGAAAAGGCTTCCAGCCAAACGGGTTCTTATATTAATTCATTAGGCGGAAAAGGTAATTCATTACCACTCGAGACACAGCAATTCTTCAAACAAAGAATGGGATATGATTTTAGTCATGTAAAAATACATACTGATGCGTCGGCTCAACAGTCAGCAAAAGAACTGAGTGCTAAAGCTTATGCTGTTGATAATAATATTGTGTTTGACAAAGGCCGCTATGATCCGGCATCCGCGGGAGGAAAAAAATTGCTTGCGCATGAATTGACCCATGTGGCTCAGCATACAGGCAGCGGTCAGGCTGTTTTAAAAAAGGCGGATGATTTGCTGGTAAACAGGAAAGAAGAAACTACTACCGTTTCCTCATCCGGAAAGGCATCTAATTCCAAAAATAAAACCAACTTCGGATGTGAAGGTGTTGATGTGCAGGGACAAACAGATGCAAACTATACCGACTCCTTCAGTTCATCGGGCAACTCAAAACCATCCACAAAATGTGATGATTGCAAGCCACCTGAATGCATTGCTTCAAGCGGTACCGTAGTATCTACGTTTAAAGCCAATCCGGTAGTTACCCTTCCTGCTGTTCCTGATGGATTGACCCCTTGTGAAACAAAGGCCGTAGGCAAATTTATACATACAACGCTTAAAAATCATGAACAGCAGCATGTGGCTGCGTTTAAAACCTATAATGCAACTATCAAAACTCCTTACAAATTTGCCGGGTGCCAGGCAGACCTTGATGCCTATATCAAAACAATTCATAATGATATAAATCAAAAGAGATTGGAAAAAGCAAATGCAAAGAGTGATAAGCTTGATCCTTTTAATAAACCTATTCCGTGTAACTGTAAGGATTAATGTTATGTAGCTGGTGCAACAAAGGCAAATACGCAAGTGACATGCTGGTTTAACAGATTATAGACTTTATGTTAGCATCAACATGTAATATTATTAGAAGAATAATCTTGAAAAAGTATTTAATACTGGTTGCTGATGACTAAAATTATAATAAGTTGGATTATTGGATTTTTTTCTTATTTTACTAGTCAATGAATTCTACTGTCACAAAAACTACAAAAACTTCTCCTGCTATCCAGCCAAAAGCTGCAGGCACTCCCTTTTTCAGGAAGGCAGGGGAGGAAAGTTTTTTTGGGACAAAGGGTAGTCCATCATTTTTCAAAGCGCCAGTTCAGGCTAAACTAACGGTAAGCACTCCGGATGACCCACAAGAAAAAGAAGCGGATGCGGTTGCTGACAAAGTGATGCGCATGCCAGACACCGTTAGTGTTCAAATGCAGGATGACAAGCTTCAGCGCAAGGAGGAAGAAGCTGTGCATGCAAAGCCGGAGCAACATGATGGGCAAACCATACAGGCAAAAAAAGAAGCGCAGGTCGGCATTCGGGCTTCCTGTTTAGGTGCTGTTCAGCGATCGGCGGAAAAGAAAGGTGACAGGGAGATGCTGCTTAGCGGTGAGGATCATGGCGGTTATATGGTAAGCAGAAAGAATACTTCTTTATACCATTCGGATATTTTACGACAAAGCGGAAGGGGCCCGCCGGCTGCTTCTATTCCGTTTGAGCAAACGCTGGCTTCTTCCAAAGGGGGTGGCAGTGCTTTGCCTTCAGATACGAAACAGTTTATGGAAAGCCGCTTCAGTGCGGACTTTAGTGGCGTACGTGTGCATACCGATGCAACAGCAGGCCAGTTAAGCCGTAGCGTAAACGCCCATGCCTTTGCACATGGAAACGATATTTACTTTAACAGTGGTAAATTCTCTCCGGGTTCCACTGAAGGTAAGTCATTGTTTGCGCATGAACTTACCCATACCCTCCAGCAGGGTGCCAGCAAAAGCGTTGGTGCGCCAGCAAGAGATGCTATTGATAAGACAAATGCTGTAAGCAAAAAACCGGGTGCTGTATCAAACACGGTGGCGCTGGCCAGTACCGCGATCCATCCTGAAAATTCGTATAAAGCATCATCGAAACCTTCCGGCATCTCCGATCAAAAGGAAGCAATTTCATCAGGCGGGCAACTATCCGTCATGCCAACTCCCGCGACGTTAAGTAATTATAGTGTAGCTGCCAATGGCAGCATCCATCCCTCGGGCATCGCAACCAAAGCTTCTGCATCTGATCAGGTTCAATCCAAAGAGATCAGAAAAAAGGAAGAGTTACATCAGGAAGAAAATCAAAAAAATAATAGCCTGGTAGTCACTTCCGCGCCCGGTTCTTCGGTATCGCGAAAGAGTGCTGTCGCCAACGCTGTCTCATGGCAGGTATCGCGCGGTACTTCGTCTATCCAGCTAAAACGCATCACTTCACCACAGGCAGACCCTGCTTTTACAGGAGTGGTCAACAAGGTAAAGACAACGGCAAAGCAGGCAAAGAAGCATGACCCCGTCACCAAAAAGGTTAAAGAAGCACAATATGCCGCCAAGCCGCCGCCCAATGAAAAGGAAAGCAAGGCCAAGGATAAGAAAGTAGCGGAGATGGACCAGCAGGAACCTGGCGTATTTGACGAGGATAAGTTTAAAGCCGCGTTAAGAGCCAAGATAGCGGCGCTTCAACTCAATACACTCAAAGAGGCGGAAGACTTTAAAGCTAACAATGGAGCCGCTGCTGTTAAAGGAGATGCTACGGCCCAGGTAAGTGGTGAAACGGATAAAGCGGCCGGGAATATTGAAAATAAAACCAAGGAAGCACCTGCAACCGGAAGTGTAACCGGTAAAGAAGTAGGACCTGCCCCGGCGCCCGCGGCTCCTGTAGCGGCACCGGCCATCAGTGGTCAGCAGGCAGCGCCAAAACCGGTTCCTGCTGAAGATGTTTCGCTGCAGAAAGAGAGCCAAAGCCTGGACAAACAGATGGCTGATGCCAAGGTCACCGAAACGCAGCTAAACAAGTCAAACGAACCGAAATTCACCGGCGCCCTGGCTGAGAAAAAGACCGCGCAGCAGGATGCGGTTAAACGCCCCGAACAGTTCAGGAAGGATGAAAAGGGTATCATTACCAGTGCGCAGGCAACAGCAGCCGGAGTTGGTAAAACACATTTAAGCGCTATTGCCGGCACCCGCCAGCAAAAGATGGGTGGCGTACTCAGCAAACAGGATGAAGCCAAAGCAAAAGATGAAGCCGCCCAGGCTAAGATAGCAGGGGAAATTAACCTGAAATTTAATGTCACAAAAACCGACGTTGAAGGCATATTATCCAAACTGGACACTGATGTTGCTGCCATGTTCGACCAGGGTATCAACAATGCTACGAAGAGTTTCGAGGATTATGTAGAGCAGGAAGTACATAACTTTAAGGTAGACCGTTACCTGAACCAGATAGGTGGCTCGATACTTTGGGTAAAAGACCTTCTGTTGGACCTTCCTGAAGAGGTAAATGTTATCTACAAACGTGGCAAGGACCGGTACATCAAGGCGATGGATGTGGTTATAAACAAAGTGGCCAAACTGGTAGTAACCCAGCTAAATGCTGCAAAGAAACGGATAAGCCAGGGCAAGCAGGAGATCAAGACTTATGTAGAATCGCTGCCTAAAGACCAGCAGTCTATTGGAGCGAAGGCAGCTAAAGATATTCAATCACAATTCAGTGAGCTGGAACAAGGGGTCAATAATAAACAAAACGATCTAGTAGACAGCCTTGCTGCAAAATATAAGGCTGGCCTGGAGAATGTAGACAAGAAGATCGCGGACATGAAGGAGGCCAACAAGGGCCTGGTGGGTAAAGCTATCGGTGCGATAAAAGAAGTGATTGATGCCATCATTGAATTCAAAAATATGCTGCTTAATGTGCTGGCCAGGGCGGCGGCAGCGATTCAATTGATCATCGATGATCCGATTGGCTTCCTTGGCAACCTGGTGGCGGGTGTGAAACAGGGTATACAGAATTTCCTTGGCAACATAGTTACGCATTTAAAGAACGGCCTGATGGGGTGGTTGTTCGGTACCCTGGCGAAGGCCGGAATCACCATGCCGAAAAGCTTCGACGCGGAGGGTATCATCTCACTGGTATTACAGGTATTAGGATTGACCTATGCCAATATCCGTTCGAGAGCGGTAAATATTGTAGGAGAGAAAGTAGTAGCGGGACTGGAAAAAGCCGCTGAGATCTTTATCGTTATCAAGAATGAAGGAGTAGCTGGATTATGGAGGATGATCAAGGAAAAAGTAGAGCGGCTAAAAGATACAGTAATAGATGCCATCAAATCTTTTGTAACTGAGAAGATCATAGTAGCAGGCATAACCTGGCTGATCAGTTTGCTCAATCCGGCTTCGGCATTCATCAAGGCCTGCAAGATGATCTATGATGTGATCATGTTCTTTGTCACCCGTGGCAAACAGATCATGGACCTGGTGAATGCGGTAATTGATTCCGTTACCGCAATTGCCAAAGGTCAGATTGGCGTGGCGGCTAATGCGGTGGAAAATGCTTTGGGTAAAGCTCTGCCGGTAGCGATCAGTTTCCTTGCCAGTTTGCTGGGATTGGATGGTATCAGTGAAAAGATAAAAGCAATTATAGCCAAGATACAGGCACCTATTAATGCGGCTATTGACTGGGTGATTAATAAAGCGGTGGCGTTGGTTAAGGCGGCTGGAAAGTTATTTTCCGGAGGCGGGAAAAAAGAGGCCGGAGGACCTTTTGAAAAATCTTCTGCCGTTGTTCCTAAATCTATTGTTGAACCTAATTCAGTGATGGTACAAAAACCTCAACCCGAAATCGTAACAGAAGTAGGGCAAGTACCAGACGGCACAATATTGTATCAACATATCGGAAGCCCCGTAGAGGTTACTTCTAATCTTTTAACTGAACATAAAAATGCAAAGATGGATGATTCAAGTGGGACATTAACATTGCCACCATTAACGGCATCGCCATTTATTCAAGCTAAATCTCTACATGAGGCGGCCGCTGAACTTGCAAAGCAAACTGGGCTTTCTAAAATCATTTTACATAAACAGAATGGTGTCGTACGCCTGGATGGAAGTATTAACCCTACTGTTTACAACCTAGCGACGTATGCCGTTCCTTCCGGATCAGCTTCTCTTCAACCACTTATTACTGAAATTCAAACAATTTTATCAGCCCATAAACCTGACAAAGAAACTTTGATATCTTTATGTAAGGAAGCTGCAGGCCGCTTTAATGCGGATGTAAAAACTCAAACTGTAGTTAATCCAAAGGTAAATCCTACCAAGATTGAATTTGAAGAAAAGACTAGTCATGAAAAGTTCTCGACAGCAATTCAATTTATAAGTACTGATGATATTTGTCCGGGTTGCGGAGTAAATACAGGTAAGCGGAGCCCACATAATGTAATTTCTGCATCGGTTCTTAGAAATTCAGTAGATGCCATTGGTGCTACTTGGGGTGTTCCTTCAACAGACTTATGGCTTGTTAAATTAAGAGGTATTACAAATTCAACTACTGCCGCAGCTGGTGCAACTTCTGAAGATAAACAATGTGTGACATGCGAAGATGCCCAGGGTGCATACACTTTGCTACAACGCGCATCTGGTACTGCAGGAACAGCCGTGCCTCTTGGAAATCAATATACAGGCATGTCAACTGCTCAACAGGAACAGATATCTAAAGACAGAATTGACAAGATCATTAGCTCATTAAGAACTTTCTTAAATTTGAAGCCGGGAACAGGAGATCGGCCTACGACTGCAGATTTCTATATAAAAATTATACAGTCTGGTAATACTGAAAGCTTTTTATCGAACCTTAAGACGGAAATATTTAATCAATCAAAATGATTAGTAAAAACAGTGAAATGGAATGGACTGAATTATTAAATAAATGGAACGGAGTAATATTTAAATTATATAATTTTCAACAAGCATCTTCCGAGCTGATAGAAAAGGTGCCACAGCCTTGGATTGACCTGCTTGAGTTACCTAATCAGGATTCAATAAAAAATATTTGGAACTATGCAATCAAAAGCCTGCCAAAATTTATAAGTTATCTATCGTGGGCCATTTTAGATGCGAGAATTGCTGAAAGTAATGCTGGGTTTTTATTAGTTTATAAGCTAAAGGATTGGAATGAAGAAATTAATCATTATGGTGATAACAAGATCTTTTATGAAGATAGTAATATTATTGCAGGTTATCCAGTTACTGAGAGTCTTATTGCTCAATATGAAAGTGATATTGGAGTGCTTCCTCCTGCATTACGTGATCTATGGTCTATTCATGGCTTTATTGAACTCAGAGATCAAAATCTTATTTTTTCAATTGATAGTCTGCAACAAAAACTTTCCGGCAGCCCAATTCTTTTTACATCACTGAAAGATGATTATCGTGATGGACAACTATCAGACTGCTTAGGAATTGCGGAAGTAAACGGAGAAACTATTGCGTCTATATCCAGGCAAACAGGAAGTACTATTTGGAATGACCATATTGTAAATGTTGACCGCAAAACCAAAACAACATATGACACATCTAATGCCCGGCTTGATGATATGTTGAGTAATTATCTCTTCAATGAATGGCAACTCCCTGATCTTAGTATATAATGCATACGAATATGAATATCATAATCATAAACAATTAATATAAATATTATCAAATTAAAGGAACTGTATAATTGGAAATGACTCTGAGCTTTAGCAGTAGGTAAATTATTTTGGATACAAAAGAAATTAATTAATTTTTGCTGATTATACTGTTAAGAAATGTTTAACCTGGGATTAATTTTACTATCATTCTTATATCAAGTTGCACATTGCAACAAAAAGCCATACATTTATTATCAATCGCAAATGCTTTACGCACTCAACAACAAAACATCTTCTCTTCATTCTTTAGAAAGTGCTATGATCAGTCTGCGCCAGATCATCATCCAGCGGATGCATTTACATTTCAACCAGGATAAGCAATCCTTCAACAAATGGATAACAGAAACTTTCAATGATAATTTAATTACACCGGATATCCTAATTCATATTCCGCAACTTAAAACCACCGATGAATGGATCATCCTGATGCTGGCGATGGTACCTCATATTCATCCTAATTTCTTTGAATCCATCATCTCCGAACACTTACCTAACGGCGGCGACTTTCCTGAATTCGGTGGAGTTAAAGGAACCAATCACCGGGGCATGTTGCCAACAGGTGAAACAGCCCAGTTTATTATCGGCGGTGACCAGCTTGAGAAAAGACTCGCGGTGCAATCCTTGTTCAGGGAAGATCATTTCTTTTACCAAAACGATATGATCTGGCTGGAATCTGTTAAAGAAGGAGAACCGATCATGAGCGGCAGGATTATTTTATCACCCGAGTGGGTAAATTTCTTATTAACCGGTTCGGAGGTAAAACCTAAGTTCAGTCCCGACTTTCCTGCAAAGCTTGTAACTACAAAAATGCAATGGGATGACCTGGTGCTACATCCTTTTACATCAGAACAAATCGATGACATCAAATGCTGGTTCCGTTTTCATCATGTGTTGGAAGCAGATACTAACCTGTCACGAAAAATAAACACCGGTTACAGGGTTCTCTTTCACGGTCCACCCGGAACGGGTAAAACACTAACGGCCGGGCTCATGGGAAATGAGTTCAGCAAAGATGTTTATCGCGTTGACCTTTCACAGATAGTATCTAAATATATCGGCGAGACTGAAAAAAATCTAAGCAAGATTTTCGACAGGGCGGAACATAAAGACTGGATATTATTTTTTGATGAGGCTGATGCCTTATTTGGTAAACGAACCAATGTACAAAGTTCACACGACAAATATGCCAACCAGGAAGTATCATTTTTATTACAACGTGTAGAAGATTTTTCAGGATTGATGATTTTGGCATCCAATTATAAATCCAACATGGATGAAGCGTTTTTAAGACGCTTTCATTCCATCGTTCATTTTCCTATGCCAAATGCACAGGAACGGTTAAAACTTTGGGAACGTTCCTTACCTGCTTCCATTAATCACAGTGGCCGGCTTGAATTGATGCACCTGGCAGAAACCCATGAGATCAGCGGTGCTTCTATACTTAACATTATACAATATGCATCCTTAAAAGCTTTGAGCAGAGAGGATAAAACACTTCAGCACCAGGACCTGTTGAATGGCATCAGGAGAGAACTGCGAAAAGAAGAAAAGTCAATGTAAATAATAAAAGTATTATTAATTTATGCTCTGTAATTATTATACTTCTGCATACATTCATGATAATAATCCACAGATAAACCTGTCATTTAAATTAGTAAAAACTTTATTTATTTTTGATTTATAATAATATAGCAAAAATAATTTGCAGGTTCTGATTTTTTTTTATAGCTTGTTTTAACATTCGAAGGGTTCTTCAAAAGATCGTACTTCAATTTCAATCCTGCACTCTTGAACATTAAAATTTTATTCACGAATTAAGTGAATGAAAGACGTTAAGATTAATTAGTAATTATAATAAAGTTATTGTATCGTCTTCCGGTTGAAACGGGGGAAAGAATACTGTTGCCTCCTTAAAAGGACTAGTGTTAAGTCAATTATAATGTGTTTATTGATTTGCTATCAGTAATCAGCAATCTGCTACCAGGAATGAACGCCAGCAACAGTTTGGCTGATACCAGCTTGCTGACGGCTGATAGCAAACTGCGTTATTTTATTGTTGACATGACACCGGTTAATAGAATACAGTTATATTCTATACCTTAAGATTCGACAATATTAATCTCTGGCTAAGCATAATAAGAAGTATCACGATCTTGAAATTTTAATCATACAACATGCCTGCCTCATCAGTTATAATTTATTACAATAGTTCATGAACGGCTTTTTATTATTAATCTATCATGATCCATATATTTCTCAATCATAATTTAAATTATAAAACAAATATTTTAAAATGGCAACTTATAAAACCCCGGGTGTTTATATAGAGGAGATATCAACGTTACCACCATCAGTAGCCGAAGTTGATACTGCTATTCCCGCATTTATCGGTTTCACTGAAAAAGGTATACCGCTAACCCCTAAAAGAATTTCCTCTCTTAAAGAATATGAAGACTTTTTCGGAGGGGCCGATCCTGAAAAAGATATATCCGTAATTATAGAGCAAACGCAGGAAGACGGTAGAGATGTAGAAAAAGTTGTTGATGTAATATTCAAGAAAACATCGAACAACGTTATGTATTATGCAATACAATTATATTATGCTAACGGCGGCGGGCCTTGTTATATAGTACCTGCCGGATTAATCACCCCTACCAGCCTTGGTGACGTAAAGACGTATATTGATGGTATAGATGCTTCTTCCAGGGAAGATGAACCTACACTGATCGTTTTGCCCGATGCTCCGTTCTGGTTACCTGCAGAACAATACTATACTGTTATGAATCATGCGATTCAGGAATGTACCCGGTTAGGTGATCGTTTTGCGATAGTTGATGTTATTGTTGAAGGCGATAGCACGGCATCTATCAGGCTTTTCAGGAACAGTATAAATTCTTCAGAAAGCGAGCATTTAAAATACAGCGCCGCCTACTTCCCTTATTTAAATACCGACCTGAGCTATATCTACCGCTATAATGAAAAGGATATAAACGATACAACCTTTAATGTTTTACAGCCGGGTAGTGACCAGAATGCCTCGTTATTACAGGCTGCCATGGAAAGAGCGCAGGCAGCGCGAACAAAGGCAGGGAATGCCAGGCGCAATGCCAGCAGGCTTAAAAAAACTGCTGATGGTATAGATGCTGCTGATCCTACCAAACAGGCTGCTACCGATGCCGCTACAGCAGCGGAAACAGAAGCTAAAGGATTGGAACAGGAAGCTACTGCTATAGACACTGAAGTTACGAACTTAAGTACCGGAGTAAGCAGGAGGAAGTACAGGGATTTAACTGATTTATCAAGAAATCAAATCAAAAAGAAAATTGGGGAGTTGGGAGTACGGCTCACGCCTTGTTCTGCCATCGCCGGTGTTTATGCCAGCGTTGACAAAGCCAGAGGCGTATGGAAAGCCCCTGCCAACGTAAGCCTTGCTTTTGTAAGATCTACCAATGTAACGATCACCCACGATGATCAGAAAGATATGAACATAGACGTAAACTCAGGCAAATCAGTAAATGCCATACGTCCGTTTATCGGAAAAGGAATTTTAGTCTGGGGTGCGAGAACCCTTGATGGTAACAGTAACGAATGGCGTTATGTTAGTGTCCGCCGCTTTTTTAATATGGTAGAAGAATCAGTTAAAAAATCTACTTACTGGGCAGTGTTTGAACCCAACGACAAAAACACGTGGACACTGGTACGCGCAATGATAGAAAATTACCTGATATTAAAATGGAGAGATGGAGACCTGGCAGGTGCCAAACCTGATGATGCTTACTATGTCAGGGTAGGGTTAGGACAAACCATGTCACCACTCGATGTGCTTGAAGGTAGGATGATTATTGAAATTGGCCTGGCAGCAGTAAGGCCCGCCGAGTTCATCATTATCAAGTTCTCACATAAAATGCAGACTACTTAAACATTAATCTAAAAATTGAATTATTATGGCAAATTATCCTCTTCCCGTATTCCATTTTAAAGTGGAATGGGGTGGACAGAATGTCGGCTTTTCAGAAGCTTCAGGTTTAACACAAGAAGTGCAGCTAATCGAATACCGAGACGGAAATAGTCCTGATTATTCCACCATCAAAATGCCGGGCTTACACAAGTACAATAATATTACTCTTAAGCGTGGTATTATGAAAGGCGACAATGATTTTTTCAAGTGGCTTAATACGGTAAAGCTCAATACCATTGAACGGCGAAGCCTTACTATCAGTCTTCTCAATGAAGAGCATGAAGCCGTGATGGTTTGGAATGCCGTGAATGCTTTCCCTGTTAAAGTAGAAGGACCTGGATTGAAGGCATCCGGTAACGAAGTGGCTATAGAATCAATTGAACTGGCGCATGAAGGCCTGACTTTACAAAATGATTGATGATGGCAAAGCCTTATGATTTCTATCCATATAATCTTCCGGTAAGTTTTCACTTCAGGATAATTATTCCGGGAAAAGGTTCAGATGATGATATCAAATTCCAGGAAGTCGGTGGACTAACAGCAGAAATGGGTGTTGAGGAATTGGTGGTAGGTGGTGAGAATACATTTACTTACCGCCTGCCTACAAGAGCCAAATACAATAACCTTGTATTGAAAAGGGGCATGCTGAAAAATACAAAACTGATAGCCTGGTTTAGAAGCAGTATAGAAAATTTTGAATTCGAGCCGGTAGATGTTAGCGTGCATTTGCTCAATGAGAACCATGAAGTGATCACTTCCTGGGAAGTTATACAAGCTTACCCAGTGAAATGGATTATATCAGATTTTAATGCCAACAATAATTCATTGGTTATAGAAACTATTGAACTTGCTTACCAGTATTTTAAGCGGAAATAAAATATATATTATATGCCGGTACAAATAAATGAATTAGTGATCAGGGCTAATGTCGTAGAGACTGGTGACAAAGGAAAAGCAACGGCGGCAGCTCCTGCTGCCGGTTCCGGGAATGCCAGCACGGATGAAATTGTAAAAGAATGCGTTGAAATCGTTATGGAGATGCTTAGCAATAAAAATCAACGGTAATGGCGGAAACGCATTTAAAAATAATAGCTTATGACAAGCCGGGTGGTAACAGGAGAAAAGGCGAAGTAGATACTTTTACGGTTGATTTTAATCCGAATACATTTACAGTAAGTAATAAAATTGAATTTAAAGAAGCTCAGGCCAAAGGATCTGCCGGCAGTGACCCTCAGTTTGAAAGAATACCCCCTCTTGAATTTACGATAGAATTTACGCTGGATGCAACAGGAGTTGCAGTTAAAAATTTTTCTCCCGCTCACCAGGATGATTTCAAAAGCCAAAAGCATGATTATGTAAAGAAGAAAATAAAAGAATTAAGAATTGTAACAGGTAGTGAGATAAATGGTGAGATTCACCGTCCTAACTATGTTGCATTGCTTTGGGGAACATTTGATATCAAATGTGTTCTTACATCACTGAACATTGTATATAATTTGTTCGACAGGGAAGGAACGCCTCTACGAGCGAAAATAACCTGTAACTTTCTAGAAAGGTTTATGCCTGGCCAGGGAAACAGGCAATCTCAACTTGAATCTCCTGACCTGACAAAACAATTTGTTGTAAAACAAGGGGATGTTTTGCCGTTGATTGCTAAGGATAACTACGACAGCTCTTCTTATTATATCCAGATAGCCAAAGCAAATAAATTAAAAAATTTTAGAAAACTTTCACCTGGAATGAAACTAAAACTTCCACCAATGGCAGATCAAGATGAGTGAAAACGGCACTGTAATATCAACTAGGAATGAGGCCACCGATTTGGTTAATTTTAAAATTCAGCTGAATGGAACTGCCATTAACGGAGAGTACAAAATCATTTCCCTGAACGTAGCAAAAGGTTATAACAGGATTTCATCAGCAAAAATAATTATAGCTGACGGTGATGCTGCCATGCAGGATTTTGAAATCAGCAGTAAGGAAGATGGGCTTGCCCCAGGCGCTGAGATTGAAATCGCAATGGGCTACCACGCGCAGGCAAAAACAATCTTTAAAGGTATTATTACAAAACATGCGATAAAGTCGGGCAAGAGCAAACATTCCGTTCTGATGATCGAAGCGAAAGACAAGGCTGTTAAACTTACATTGGCCCGGAAGAATCATTGTTATGTTGACCAGACAGATAGTGACATTGTTGAGTCCATCATAAAAAAGTCGGGCTATGGGGGTAGCCTTGATATGGATGCTACCAAGGGCCAGCATAAAGAAATGGTACAGTATAATGTTGTTGACTGGGATTTTATTGTTTCAAGAGCTGAAATGAATGGTATGCTGGTGCTTACTGATGATAATAAGCTCATCATAAAAAATCCTGATACCAAACAGGAGCCTGCAAAGGAAATAACCTATGGTATGGATGTGATAGAATTTGAAAGCGAAATAGATGCTATTTCACAATTGAAGAAAGTTAACAGCCATGCATGGAACTATAAAGATCAGAAAATAGAAGACTCTCCAGACGCTAGCATACCTTTCAAAGAAACAGGTAACCTTAAAAGTGATGACCTTGCTGATAAGTTCGGTGTTGGCGAATACAATCTTTTTCATCCTGGTAATTTAAATAAAGACGAACTGAAATCCTGGAGCAATGCGAAGCTTTTAAAAAGCAGGCTGGCGAAGGCTGCAGGTAGGATAAAGACTAAAGGAACTACTGAGCTTAAACCAGGCCAGGTGATTAAACTGACCGGCTTTAGTAAAAGATTTAACGGGAACGTTTTTGTTACAGGCGTAAGGCAAAGCTACAGCGATAAAGCCTGGGAAACCGATGTTCAGTTCGGACTTCCGGAGCAATGGTTTGCTCAGCGGGAAGACATCGTTGATAAACCCGCCGCCGGGCTGATACCAGGAATCAATGGATTGCAGATAGGCATAGTAATGCAATTGGAAAATGATCCGGACAATCAAAACAGGGTTAAAATAAAATTACCATTGGTAGATATGAAGGATGGGATATGGGCCAGGGTTGCCAGCCTGGATGCAGGCAATGGAAGGGGCAGCTTCTTCAGGCCGGAAATAAATGATGAAGTGGTAGTAGGTTTCCTGAACGATGACCCAAGGTATTCGATCATACTGGGAATGCTAAACAGCAATTCAAAACCAGCACCTATTGAAGCAAAGGATACAAATCATGAAAAGGGATTTGTAACCCGAAGCAAAATGAAATTTATTTTTAACGATGATAAGAAAACGGTTACGCTTGAAACACCTAAAGGAAAAAAAATTGAAGTGAATGATGATGGTGATTCTATAATCTTATCAGATCAAAACCGCAATAAGATCTCGATGACACCAGACGGTATTACTATTGAGAGCGGAAAAGATATTTCTTTAAAAGCATCTGCCGGAAATATTAAATTAGAAGCGTTGAACATAGAATCCAAGGCAACGACAAAATTCAGTGCAGAGTCTACTGCGAAAACCGAGATCAAATCATCCGGGATAACAGTTGTCAAAGGATCTATTGTAAATATTAATTAAATCAGCCTATGCCCTTTGCAGCAAGAGTCTCAGATATGCATACCTGCCCGATGGTTAGCGGGGTAGTGCCTCATGTTGGCGGGCCGATACTGCCACCCGGGAACGTTACTGTTATTATAGGTGGCTTACCGGCAGCGACTGTGGGTGATATGCTTGTTTGTGCCGGCGGACCGGACGCCATTATAAAAGGCTCAGCCAGCGTTATGATCTGCAGCAAGCCTGCTGCAAGAATGGGTGATTCCACTGCGCACGGCGGTGTAATCGTATTGGGCTGTATGACTGTAAACATCGGAGGATAGATAATGGAAAATGAATACAAAGATTTTAAAGGAACAGGCTGGAAATTCCCTATTGAATTTAAAAGAGACACCGTAGCAATGCTAACCGGGCAGGAAGATATTGAGAACAGCCTCGACGTGCTTTTCGGGACTGATGTAGGCGAAAGGGTAATGCATCCGAATTTTGGATCGGCATTGTCGAGTTTTATTTTTATGCCGCTCAGCAAAAGCACCATCACTTATATGCAGGGTATAATCAGTGATGAAATATTATTTAACGAACCGAGGATCAGGTTAAATGAAATCGTTATTGAACCCTCCGTTACTGAAGGTGGCAGACTGGATATTTTAATCAGGTATACCATCAACGCAACAAATAACAGGTACAACTATGTGTACCCTTTTTATTTTAAAGAAGCAACAAACCTGGATAGATAAATTGAAATTGTGAAAGAAAAAATTAGTTACAGTGTATACCAGCCTTAAGAAATTAAGCAATATTCTGATTCTTAAACAGGAAGGCACCTCCAGGCAGGAAAGGTATATGCAGGCATTGCATGCAACTGAACGGTTAATGGATAACCGTAGCATGCAGGAGATGATCGCCTATATGCAACGGTTCGCTAAAAATCTTCTGTTCATAGATCCGTCAAAAGATCAGATAGACTTCGAGGAAAGCTGGGAACATTTTTTTAAAAACGATATTTTATTTTTAATTGCCAACATTTCCACAAAGAATGTTGAAGAGGTTAAAAAAACTTATGATGATTTATTTAAAGTATTTGAAGAAAATAAAAAGATTGAAAATTTTCTTGAATTGCTGGAGTTTACTTTTTCAAGGTTTAAAAAAATAAACGAATGGTATAAAGCATCCTTTCCGGATAACACGCTGAGGCATGACTTTACTATGTATATCGGGTCTTACCTTCAGCATGAACTGGCAGTTACCAGGGAAATGCTGCTGTATAGTTTGAATCAGCTCAACGACAGAAATAAGATCGACCTGTTCAGGAACGAATTCCTGAACATGGAGGATATCTGGAGTTTACAGGACAAAGAAAATATTCCACTGCGTGAAAAAATATTTGCCGGAAAAGATGACCAGGAAAAACTTACCAATGCATCCATATTGCTGCAGAAAACATTTGACACAATTTTTCATGCCACAGAAACCATCGTCAATAAATGCACTGCTTATTTTAACAATGCCATTCAGTTAAAGCAGGATTATCATCATGACCATAATCCGCATGTGGCGCTTATCATCGCATTTTTAAAATTATACGAATACGCAAAGAACGAGCTTAACAAAATCCCTCAAAGGCACCTGGATTTTTACTACAAGGATGTTTTGAAAATCAAGGAAAAGGAAGCCAACCCTGACCAGACTTTTGTAGTTTTTGAACTGGCAAAAGGTTTCGACACAGGAATGATAAAAAAAGGAACACAACTATCGGCTGGTAAAGACAAAAAAAATAAAGAGCTGATCTATGAAACAGCAAAAGAAATAGTTGTAAATAAATCGCAGGTTAATGCATTGCACTCTGTTTTTATTGAACGTAATGCCGGCCTGCAAATACTCAATTACTATAAAGAAGCGTTTACTCAAAATATCGGGCATGTTACATCGGCTTCCTCGTCGGCAGGAATCTTTAAACTCTTTGGTGAACCTAAAACTCCTGCTATAGCTTTAATTGGCTTCGCTATTTCATCGTCTCAATTATACCTTGCAAAAGGCGAAAGAAAGGTTATTATCACTTTTGATTCACCTGTCCCTATTGAGCTATGCAGCAATAGTCAAAACTCGCAACCTATCGAAGTATTTGATACCAGCATTATAAAGCTTCTTTTAACAGGAGAAAAAGGATGGATCGATAGTGATGTTGCCAAAAATGAAATACAGATAAACTCATTAAAGAAAACAAATGCAACTAGCATCGAACTGAATTTTACCATTTCCATCAAACAGGAGCAGGCTATAGTAGCCTTTAATAAAAAGTTTCATGAAGGTAATTATAATACGGGCTCTCCCGTATTGCAATGCATTTTAAAATATCCATCAGCACAAAGCACCGACCAAACTACGGATAAAATAAATGAACTGGTGAGCCAGGCATGCATGCTTCAGAACCTGCAGGTTGCCCGTATAAGAATTACGGTACATGTAGGCGACATTCAATTAACTCCTAGTTTTAATGGTGTCAGGGATTTGATATTGGAAAATGATGAATCTGTTGTAGATAATAAAAAGCCTTTTTTCCCCTTTACATCCATACCAAAAGTAGGCTCTTCATTTTTTATTGGCTGTAAGGATCTTTTTTATAAAAACATACAGGATCTATATATCAATATGGAATGGTTACTGCCTGATAACTTCAGGACTTATTACCAGCGGTATCTTTCTCCGTACGATATAAATAAATTCATGGCATCCTTTAGTATTTTGAAAGGAAAGCAATGGAAAAAGATAAATGATATCCCACTTATTGATGTAAATCTCTCAGACCCCAGGTTCAGGTCAATCAGGTTCAACCTCAAAAAATTGAAGGTTGATGTGTCCGCATTACCAACGGATGAGGTATCCGGTTTTGATGATCTGAAAAAAGATGGTACACTCAGATTGAAATTGAACTATCCTGATTTCGGGCATGGCATATATCCGCAACTGATCACTTCTGCTGTAATGGAAGGTGCACATGAAAAATCCGCTGGTGTAGATTATTATAAAATTATAAGGCAACAGTTACATGATTCTATTATTGAGATTAAATATCCGGATGATATCCGCGTAAGAACAGGCAGGTTAAAAGTGATCTACGATATACTTGAAGCAAGGAAAATGGTAGCCAGCGCAAGAACAATGATGATCAATGCATTGACTGATATCATTCGCAAATACAATATTGATAACCTGGTCACCAGGCGGCCGGGTGATGCAGGTACAGAAGATGAAGTGGATGATGCACCGGGTCGCATGCTGGTAAATGATTCAAACCTGATCGACAGGTTTTTAGGAATATTCAGAAAAATAGGGGTTGTAGGTAAAGGTGTTCACTATGATAAGGATAAGGATGAACTGGACGATGTTGCTGACAACTTAATTGAAAAGGTGAACAGACATGCGGATTTTATTATGCCATCTGATGATGAATTAATAAATCTGATGATAAATGAAACGGATAGCGCCATAAGCAAAGCTGTCTCTATTATAGTGGATGAATTGTTAGCACTGAAAAGGCAAGGAGACATAGACCTGAATATTGCCGGCGACATCCTGGAGAATGAGTTTAAGGAAGTGAACAGGGTAATCAATGATATGATTGCAAAAAAAATTGCTATACATCTGGCTGTTAACGAACTTCCACCGCCCCCTTACACTCCTCTTATAAATAATTTATCCGTAAGCTATTCTTCCGTTAAAGAGTTATCTGGTAAGGAAGATAAGTTTTTTCATATCACCCCATCAGGAGTGCTTGAAAGAGGCCTGTTGAATAATGCTGTTCAAACATCCGGCACAGGTCCGGAAATTTTTTTTACGAATCATATTTTTCCAAACCAGTTGATAGCCCCTGATCTTGATTTACAGGGAATGTTTTTTATTGGTATTAGCAATGTGCTGCCTGATCAAAACCTGTCTTTATTGTTTCAGCTTGCAGAAGACCCTAAATGGAATGATAAAAAACCGCCGGTTATACAATGGTTTTATTTGCAGGATAATTTTTGGATTAAATTAAGTAATGATAATATCATTTCAGATAGTACGTATGGGCTTCAGGCCACAGGTATTATTGAATTCGCCACTCCCGGCAATGTGAATAACCTGAGTACGTTGTTCAATGTTGAATCCTTGTATTGGTTATGCGCTGCAGTTGAGCGCGATACAGATACATTTCCCAATTTAATTGATGTAAAATCACAGGCGGTACTGGTTACTTTCAAGGATTACAAAAATAACCCGGGTCATCTGGAATTGTCTTTGGAAGCAGATAAAATTAATAAACTGATTGACGATATTCCATATATAAAAAAGATAAGCCAGCCTGTTTCATCCTTTAACGGAAAATTACAGGAGAATGACCGTGAGTATTATACCCGTGTAAGCGAGCGTTTACGGCATAAGTCCAGGGCTATAAATAACTGGGATTACGAGAGATTGATACTTGAAAATTTCCCTTCTTTTTATAAAGTTAAATGCCTTAATAATTATTATAACGGTGATTTTGCTATCGGCCATGTAACAGTAATCCCTATTGCTGATTTTAGAAATAAAAAATTTGCAGGAAGCAATATGCTGCTACCTAAGATAAGTTATATGGAACTGAGAAGCATTGAGAAATTTATAGCTGCAAAGTCATCTCCGTTTGTGAAGGTGCATGCGGTAAACCCAAAGCTGGAACATGTTCTGATAACATGTAAAGTAAGATTCCTTTCATTCATCAACAAGGGTTTTTATTTAAAGAAGTTAAATGAAGAGTTAGTAAACTTTCTTACACCCTGGGCAAATGGTGAGGCGGAAACCGTTTCCTTCTCAGCAAAGATTTATGCATCATCTATCATAAACTTTATTGACAGCAGGGATTATATTGACTATGTTACTGACCTGGTTCTGGAACAATACGCTGAGAATGATATTGGAGAGAAAACATTTATTAGAAATCCGGCGCAGCTTACTTCTCTTGTTGAAACGGAACTTAATACAGGCCATTCAATATTGGTTTCCGCGCCCGAACATAACATTGAACTTGTAGAATGAATATCAAAAATCAATATTATGGATCAATAATCAAACGAATGTCTTAGTATGCCCTTGTCACCTACCATTGATAGAGATAATAAACTTCCGCATGCCCAGGACTATGGTTTTTTAAGCCGGGAAGCTATAAGCCTTATTCAAAGCCTGTCGGGAGAAATATGGACGGATTACAATACGCACGACCCGGGTATCACATTACTGGAAACCGTCTGTTATGCCCTCACCGACCTGGGATACAGGACTTCCTTTGATATGCAGGATATTCTTTCCCTTCCTAAGTCCTTGCCAGGTGCCTGGGAGAAGGTTTTTTATACTGCACGCCAAATACTGCCCTGTAACCCTTTAACGTTATTAGATTACAGAAAACTTATCATAGATACCGAAGGCGTTAAAAATGCCTGGATAGAAAAAAGTGATGATTATGAAATTCTGATGTACCTCCAGAAAAAGGAACAGGAAAAATCTGAGAAACCTCTTTACAATTTAACATACGACCACAGGAAAGGAGAAGAATTACTTAGGCTTAGAGGACTTTATAAAGTTTTTGTAGACTATGAAAACCATATTCTTGAAGAAAAAAAAGAAGAGGAAGTAGCGGATGTCATTAGAAAAAAACTGCAGTTCCATCGTAATCTCTGCGAAGATTTTGTGAGCGTGGCATCAGTTGAATATGAAAGTTTTTCAATTGATTCGGTAGTGCAGGTAAATGAAGGCACAGATATAGAACTAATTACCGCAAAGATATATATAGTAATCAACAATTTTTTTTCACCGTCACTTACTTTCTACAGCCTTGAGCAGATGCTCGAAAGGAACGGATCTGCGGAAGAAATCTTTGAAGGACCGATTTTAAAGTATGGCTTTATAGATACGGAAGACCTGGAAAAATCTGAAAGATATAAGAATGTTCACCTGTCTGATATAATAAAGCTGATCTCCGGTGTTGAAGGAGTAATCGCTATAAAAAAGTTTACATTCGGAAATTCACCATCTTCGTTTTCTGCGTTTACAGAATGGATAAACAACGTTAAAGACATGCAGAAAATCCCAAGGCTCGATACTGAAAATTCCAAAATAACTTTTGTTAGAAGTGGAGACAGGCATCGTCCCGGCAACGAAAAGCAATCTAATAAGGAAAGAGTGATGGCGATGTTCAGATTCCTGCAATCGGCAGATTTCAGAACCCGGCTTAAAGGCATAAGCAAGGACCTGCCTGTGCCCAAGGGTGAATTCATGGACATCGCGGATTATTACCCTTTCCAGAATAACCTGCCTGTAATGTATGGTATGACCGAAAAGTATATAGATGATTCTATTGACCGCGTATCTGTTACCATAGCAGTAGATGAGTTGCTTGATCAGAAATTAGGGATTAAATTAAGAAGGGTGTTTACTAAATTATTAGATGAAGCCGGCGAAAATGATGCAATTGAAAAAATATTACAGGATGTTTTAGACGAGCCTGTAAATGATATTTCTTCAGTGAAAGAAGTTATTAATAAATTGATTAAAAATAAAATCCAGCATTCGTTAATAAACGAAATAATTAATGAGCTGTTCGGTAAGGACGATGCCCCCATCCCTTTAAAAGACCGCCTGTATAAATTAATTATTAGTAACTCATATACTGTTTCCATATCCGACAAGACAAGCATTTTATCCGTTCTTGCTGGTAAGACCAATAAAAAATCTTTACTGAAAATCACTCATAAAGAAGACATAGAACATTTAAATGATGCGTACAGAAAACACCAGATTGCCATGCTTGGCAAAAGAAAACAATTGGCGCTGCAGTTAAAAGGCTTTTTGATGGTGTTTGAACAGATTATGGCAGATCATCTTTCAAAACTGGCGCATACACGTGAATTATTGTCTTTTGATGCTTCAGTAAATCAGTCTTATTTTCCACAAGTGCTTGAAGAAATTAAAGATGTCGAAAGCATATTCATCGATTTTAAAAAATACAAAGAATCTCATATCAGGCTCATGGAAACCGAAGGCCATTACATTAAAACAAGGAGTGGTTTGTTAGACCACCTGATGGCCAGGTTTTCAGAATCAATGGATAAGTACTCATTTTTCATGCAGAATTATTTAGGCAAACCGGCAGGCAAGAAACTTATTGCTGACAAGATTGCTTTCCTGTTGGAGTATATTCCTATCAGTTCTTACCGGGGCAAAGGGTTTGATTATACTAATGAAGATAAGGCATGGAACAGCGATAACGTAGAAGGGTTCAAAAAACGTATATGCCGGTTGCTGGGAATAGAAAATTACAACAGGAGAACAATAGCACATGATTCCATATTCCTAAAGGAAATTTCACTTGATGACGGTACTATAAAAAGGCATGTGGTAATACTTGCCGATCCTGATGACAAAGAAAGTATTTTGCTGGAAAGCATTCAATATGAAAGCGAAAGCGAAGCCAGGCAAATCTTAAATTATATCTTGGAACAGGGAATTGACCGGAGTCTGTACAAAGAAGAGGGAAGAAAAGATAGATGGATGTACCAGTTGCAAAAGTTAACTCCTGAAAATGAATTTGAGATAGTAGCCGAAGGCATAGATTTTAGTCATAGGGATAAAAGGGATGCAGCTTTTAAAAGAACGCTCGAGGTGCTTTCGCAATTCTCGGATGATGAGAACTTTCACCTGGTGGAACATATTCTGCTGAGGCCTAGGATTGGCCCACGCGAACAGATTTCTAAAAGACGGCCGGCATCAATCGATCCCGACACTGTTAACCTTTTATCTGTAAGAAATGTACCGGATAAAGTAAGTATTTTAAATAAAGAAGTAGAAGAGCTGACTTATAAATTCAATATAACACAGCACAAGGATAACAAAACCGATGCTGTAACAGTATGGAGGGTAAGCCTGTCTGAAGACGATTTTGATGTGATGGTTGTAAATGATGATTTCACTTTTTTCAGGCATCTTACAGGAAGGATCAGGCATATAAGGGAGTTTGGAGCCGATGTTTCAAATTATTATGTTGAGACAAGTGTTGACGGGCTTTATACTTTTAAGCTGGCCGGAAGGAATATGTTTCTTGCTGAAAGTAATAAAGGTTATCGCAAAAAGGAAGAAATAGATGAACAGATCAGCAAGCTGGTACATTATTTTTCTTATGAGCTGGAACATATAAGCAGCCAGGTAAATGAAGACAGCCTTGGTTATTATGCTGATCCATACTCGCTGCAAGTATCAATTGTAATACCTGCCTGGCATAAAAGATTCCGGTCGCCGGCATTCATGCATTTGCTTGAAAAAACAATTTATATGGAAACGCCTTCGCATATTCACCCTCACATTTATTGGTTGGATCACAAAGGAATGAAAGAATTTGAAGAAGCTTATAAGTTATGGATTGAAGAATTGTCGGGTGCTGATATACCCGATACTGATATAATTAATAATATGATTATGGCATTAAATGAATTACGGAAATAATATTTTATGTCTGTAAATGCCATAAATAAGGAATTGTTTGAAGTTACCTGCATAAATGAAGAAATTGCGAAAAACGTTCAGCTGGAAATTGAACATTATACAGCATTGCACATAAACTCCATAATTGATTCTGTATTAACAAATGTAGTTGGGTCTGATACTCATCTGAAAATTGATAAGATTGAAATAGACCTCGGCGATATAGGCTTAAGTAAATTTGGTGACCCGGATATGCTGGATAAATTCAAAGTAATTTTTACTGAAAAAATTTCCGACGCCCATAACTATAATAATCCGGAAAGCTATATAAAACCTTCGAACAATGTAAGCACAGGTGTTCATACAGGCTCATCCAGTAATAAAAGCGATTGGGAGTTGATCCGTACATTGTTACTCAAGGGTGATTTGCCGTGGTGGGCTGACAAAAACAATAACATAAAATTTGACACTATACTTCGTAATATAATCAACCTGTATCCTGGCAGTATTAAATCATTCCTCGAAGAGTATAAGGGCCGTTTAGAAGTAATGTGCAGACTAAATGACCAGTTGAAACCAACAACCAAAAGATTATTAAATTCCCTGATCCCAGGGATCTTCCAGGAATCCATCAGCCGAAAGCTATTTCTCGACGGTAGTGATGATAATATAAATAACCATTCCCTGCCTCATTCCCTCCTTGCAAAATTTTCCTCAATCCTTAGCTCGAATACTGCTGATTCAATTGATATGCTTAGAAAAATTTTGTTAAGAAAGCTTGGTAAAATCATAGCTGTTCTTCAAAATAAAAATCTTTCATTTAATAATGATTTGCCAGGAGATGATCTGATGGCGATAGGTTCACTCAGAGTATCTTATAATAAACCCGGCCTAAAAACTAAAGAAAACTTAGGCAAATTAATACAGCGGCTTTCTGTTTTTCAAATTGAGTTCCTCCTCCTCCAGGTATCATTACTTTCAGAAGTAAAAATTTCCAAAGACGGTTTTACTTTCCTATTAAATTATTTTGCAAATAACGGCTTAGATGACTTAATAAATTATTTAAGCGGGGTTGAAAGTGAAAAAGTTTTACCTGTAACCGGGCTTAATGATTCCCCGATAAGCAACAAGGAAGATGGCTCATTTGCAGATAAGGCCGATAAAAATATTGATACATTAGTTAAACCGGGCAATTCAAAATCTGCAGATGTAATTAAACCTGAAGCTAATGAACCTGGATCATTTGCAGACAGCACCATTAAAAATATTGATACATTAATCAAACCGGGCAATTCAAAATCTGTAGGTGTAATTAAACCTGAAGCTAATGAACCTGGATCGTTTGCAGACAACATCATTAAAAATATTAATGCAGAAACGAAACCGGGCGATTCAGAATTTTCTGATGTTACCAAAGCAGGCACTAATGAACCTGGCATTATTAATAGTGGATTAGAATCTTCAGATGCAATAAATGTTCAGCAAAATGCTGGTTCAGGTAGTGAACACAGGGCTTTGAAAGATATTTTAAATGATCAGGTTTTATTTTCAGATGATGGAAAAGGTAATCTAATACCTTCCGCTATTAAAGCCAGTTTAACGACGGGCATTGACAAAGCGTTTGGGGAAAGTAACAATAACGTGAAATTTTCTATCGAGCCTAAGAAGAATAGGACGCCTTTTGAACACCTGGCTGAAATTTTCGCTTATCTCATCAATGAAGCAAATGCTTTTGCGCAAGCCTCAAATAAATTTAATGACGGTTCTGAAAGCAGCATAAAACCTCTCGGGGATTTAAATAGGCCTGCTTCTGAATTGAAGCATATTAAGATGCAGGAAAAGGAAAGCCGTTTTTTGTATACTGACGATGCAGGTAATGATGAGCGCCCGGATAATCAGCAAGTCATGAAAGGCGAATTGGGAAATAGCGAACCCAATACTGATAAAAATAAACCGTTTCATTCAGGGAACGTTGATAATGCGGAGACAATCGGTGATCCCCTGAGTCCAAACCTCAATAGAACTGAAGATGATAACGTAGTAAAAAACAAAAAAGACAATGCTGTTTTGTTCACTGGTATAAATAAAGAAGATAGCGATATAGATACGGATCATACATCACCTACTTCAAAACATGCTGCGGATGGAATAAATAAAGGCAGCAGCCAGGATGAAAATAATGTTGCCAATTTACATTCACATGATAAGCCGATAACTGATATCAATCAAGAAACCAGCTTAGCGGATCAATCCAGGCAAAGGAAAATCGCTCTTATAATGTCGAAGGTAAATTCAGCGAACCCTGTTCTGCGTCAACACCTGCAACAATTAGATGAAGCAGGTCTTGAAATGCTGGAGAAAGTTTTTAAGCAACACATCCTGGCACAGGATTCAAAAAGAAAAGTGATTAAAAGTATTATTGAGCATCCTCACTTTTTAAAATTTGATATATTAAAGATATATGCAAATAGCTATTTTCCTACAATACAGGAAATTAAAAATGTTTCTGAGCCTACCGGAACAATACTTACAAAAAGAAAAGAAAGCCTTGTTGCCATATTCTCCAAAAGACACCAGATATCCCGTTCAGCTTTTTTATTTTTTTTGGATAAACTGTCTTTAAAGGAAATAATCTTATTGAATGATATTTTTCAAAAACAAACATTAGATAACAGCGATGAGAAAAGGATTATAACAAAAATACTTTTTAATCTTTCGCAGGATGCAGTGCTTTTAATTAAGTTTTTAACTGAGCTTCCTGAAAATGAAATAAAGGCATTATTGCCAGGCAATGGCACCCCTTCACCGGGAGTTAAGTCTGGAAAAGGTTCCTCCGGTGATATAATGTCTGTTAATACATATGAAAATAAATTGCCAGGCAATTTTCATAATGAAGAAGATCATAAAATATATATAGAAAACGCCGGGCTATGCCTTATTGCTATTTATTTAAGGGGGTTATTTAATCGCCTGGGCTATCTTGAAAACGGGGCTTTTAAAACCAAAGTCATTGCAACAAGGGCTTTTTTTACACTTCATTATATAGTGACCGGTAAAAAAAAATGTCCGGAATACATACTTCAGTTTAATAAATTACTTTGTGGTTTCAGGATGGAAGATCATATTATTTCAGGAATACGGTTAACGAAGAAAGAAGTTTTAGAATCTGATAACCTGCTACAATCTGTTATAGACAATTGGAAAGCACTTAAAAATACTTCGATAGACGGCTTCCGTGAATCATTTCTTCAGCGTAAAGGAATTCTTAAGGAAAGTGAATCATACTGGACTTTGCAGGTAGAGCGAAAAGGATACGATCTTTTATTGAATACAATCCCATGGGGATTTAGTATAATAAAATTGCCATGGATGAAAAAACATATGCAGGTAGAGTGGTAACTTGAATAACAAATAAAAGTTGAATTATGACGCAGAAATGGATTTGTCAAACCTGGAAAGAACAACCGGATATGTTCGAAAATCCGCATGTTTTCGATGAGAACACTTCTGATGGTTTCTGCCCCGAAGATCCTCCTTATCATGGTATCTTACTAAAAGAGGTAATGTCCAATGGGCTGAGTGTATCTATCAGTTTTCCTGAAAACAAACAGAAGTTTGATGAGGGAACCAACATAACTATTCTGGCTGACACATCGGATGGGGGAGGCAAGGTTGAGTTTTTTGTTGATGATAAAAAGATTGGTGAAGACCTTTCAACACCACATTCATATGCTTATCTGGCTAGTAAGGGTGAACATTTAATTACTGCAAAAGTATGGGACAGTAATGGTGCCCATGCAACTTCTGCACCTGTTCGCATAACGGTGGTGCCTTCCCGTGAGCCGGTACCTGAAGTGGCACTCTGCATTATTCTGATGGATGGTTCTTCTTCTATGACAGACCCGGTTTTTAAAGGTAGCCCCTTATCGAGGATGCGACTGGTAGCCACGACGGCCGCTTCGGGAATTTTTGATCTTGAACGAATGCAGAATAATCCTTACGCCTTTGTTGCAGCATTTAAATTTGATGACAGGCTGGAATTAATGTTTATTGACACTATAGCAAACCTGATTTATCGCTATGATAAGGACATTACAAAATTTGCAAATTATCTATATGATGAGCTGTATAAAATGCAGCAGGGAACAGATATCAACCAGGCATTAAAACAAGCGCACTCATTTGTAGAGAAATTCCTTAAGGGCCAGTTGCCAAATTTCCCATTGAAAAAGTACCGGGTAATGATGCAGAGAATTTTAAAGCATGGCCCGCTTGAATCAGTGTCTATTCCCAATGTTAGGGTCTTAATTTATACTGATGGTATGCAGTTCGATGCTGTAGGTAACAGGATTCTACAGCCTAACCCATTTATTGAACAGCCAATAGAAGGACTAAACCATGATATTGTAATCGGCGCATTTTTTGGCCAGGGTGATGACGATGGTTGCAGTGAATTACAAGGTTTATTAAGTAAGTGCCCAATACATGATGAAGTTCAATTCTTTTTATTTGATAAGCCCGCAAAAATAGGAAACCTTAAATATTTGTTTAGAATGGCCTCCGGGGCGTCGGGCTTTTGTCCGAAATGCCTTGAAAAAGAATTGTACAGGTAGCGCTTCAGATAGTGGTTTGTAATTTCTCGGATATAAAAGCACTGCTTATAACCCGCCTTCCATAAAGCTGCCATACCAAATATTAAGCTGTTACAGAGAGCAGGCAATTCAACCAGTAATAAATAATTGAATGAAAAAAATAGCATGTATAGTGATTTGCTGCTTGTCTTTATTGCAGTCTATGGCACAGCAGCAAACCGTTGTAAACCGCCTGTTGGATAGCATTACGAAAAGTATACACTTAATTATAAGGCATAAAACTGTATCCGATTCATGCCGCCGGAATATAAAACAATTTGAAAAAAGTTTAGCGCAACGGGATATTGCTAACTGGAAGAAAAATAATGTTGATACAATGATACAGCGGGTCGAAAAATTTGTAACAGATCTGCAGCCAAAGGGTAAATTAAAATGTAATGATAAATCAATTAAAAACCTGGTAGATGTAACCCAAAGGTTTAAAGCCGCATTAAATAAATTAAACATATCATTAGCAGCAGTGGAAAAAGACCTGACAGAAAAAAAAGATACTACAATAAATAAAACGCAGGCCGCTAAATACCACACTGACAGCGATACTGGCAGGGTTATGATAAATAAGGCCGCTTATAATTCATCTGAGTTTAAAAGCATTATTCAGCAGCAGGCTCAGGATAGTAGTTTACTAACGAATCGTATAGAAAAGTTGTATAAGGATAAACTTACATTGACTATCGAACGCACTATTTTAATTTGTCTTGTTACAATAATATCGCTGTTATATTTTTCAAGGATAAAGAATCATAAAAAACTAATTAAAGCCATGTCCGATCAAAAAGATTCAAACCTGGATCAACCTAAAGTGGAAGAAACAGCAACCAAGCCAGAACTATCTGAAGCAGTTGTACAACCCGATGGAATAGTTCAAGCAGAGAAGCCCAAAGAGGATAGTGATTTAATTGCCAGCCTGCCGGGCGCAAATTCTTATTTTCTTTGTGAAGTGATGATGACTGCAGGGCCCAGAAAGAAGTTTATGAGCGAAGAAAATGCTGATAAAGACCTGGGGGAAGACATATGCGGTTTTATATCAAATTCAAATCAGGTATTGATTTGGCTGTTGGATGGCACTTCCGACCTTCATTGCCTGAAAAACCCGGTTACAAAACATGAGTATTTTTCAAGCCGCTTGCTGGCTCTTAACATTGCCGAAAAATTAAAAGCCAATTTTATAGACAATCCTGTTAAATTTATTGCCGAAATGGTAGCCCAGGCTATTATCGGAGTGAAATCAACCTGGCTGGAAACAATTGAGCAATTGCCTGCAGAGGAAAAACTGATATTAAAAAGTAATATTGCTAATAAGAATTTCCCAGAGTGTGCCACCACGCTGTTAATTGCCCAACTATCCATTAATGGCGATTTTACAGCTTACAGGTCAGGTGATTCTAAAATGCTTCTATTTAGTGTCACTCAAAAAGAACTTAATTTTATTGAAACACCCCTTGTCCAGAAGAATGAAGAGAGTAATGACAGGATTTTTTTCAGGCTTCGGCTCAATGAGCAGGACAAATTTGACATTGTATATAATGAACCTCTTCATGAAATTATTATTCAAAAGAACGTAAACACTATTATAACTTTTTCTGATGGTGTTGGAATGAATACTGAGCAGGTACTAATTGAGGAATATAAAGCTGCCCCGGATAAAACCCGTAATGAAATTATTTATCATTCCCAGGAAACAGGTGATGATAAATCCATTTGCTTTATTGAGATTAAGAAATCAGGTAACCTATGAAGGAGAAATTGACTGTAACTATTAAAGAAAGAGTCTATCAATACGAGTCAGATTTTCCTGAGGGGTGGGTATTTGCCAAAGGTGATTCTTTTAAGAAAGTTAAGATTGATAAACATACCTGCTTTACAAAGAGGTTTGAAGTAAAAATGCCCGAAAATATTTCCGGCTGGAATTTAATGACAACCCTCAAAGGGAAAAATGAAAATAATTTAGCCAGAATATATGATATAGTTGGAACAAAAGAGAACGCTAAAAATATATACTATGTATTCTATGAATTCATTGATGGCGACACTTTAAATAATCTTATATCAAAACATATCTATGTAGACCTTGAAAGGCTTACAGAAAATCTCTTTGCTGCATTAAATTCTCTTCAGAGAAAAGAGTATTGGTTCCCTGATTTTGTTGAAAAAAATATTTTTTGTCCTAAGATGGGCGGATATGTATTAATTGACCTGGATAGCGTTCAACCATTATCTGAACCACCTGATAATGATATGTGGGCAGATAAAGAGTATTGGGCGCTCGTTTTTAATTTTTATAAAAGTATCCTGGATAAATCAGAAATACATTTTTCAGATGTAAATGGCATCTCACTGAATTATCTAATAATTTTTTTCCTTGTATTGCGCCTCAAAATATATCAATCAGATACTGTAGTGGAATACCATGAGCTTTTTAACGATTTGCCTGTTTACCTGAGCAGAATTTCGCCTTTAATTGCGGGTATATTTGAAAAGATTTACCAAAATCCCGATCCACCCGGATATGAAGATATCAACGCTATCCGGGATCTTATCAGGTCAAAAATAATTACGCTTACTGAGGAGAAAATTACCAGGTTGATCGGTGGTGAAGAACTTGACCCTTCTGAAACAATCATTGAAGAGCCTCCGGTTGTAGTAGAGACCGGCCGGTTAAGAAAGCCTCCGGTAGAACCGGAACTCCCCATTATTGCAGGTTTCGAATCTAATGCAGGGTTTATAGAAAAGGGACAGCGTTTTTATCTTAAATGGGAGGTAAAAAATGCAGTAAGAATCAGGCTTTTTAGAAATGGAGTAGTAATAAACGAACCAGATGCGGGGAAGGGAGATATTGTTCTTATTGAACCTTTTGACGGGGTTGATAAAGAAATTGAATTCAGGTTACTTGCCTCGAATATTGCCGGGGATGTAGAAAGCAAACCTATAAATATTTTTGTTAAAGAATCAATTATTATAGAAGATTTTCATGAAAGAAATCCAAAGCGTTTAAAAAAAAGGCAACTACGCTGGCTTATATTGGTAGTAGTTTTATTAGCAATTGCTGCAGCCGTGTTTTTTTCAAAATCTCAGGAGAATGAAAAAAAGATTTCCATTTCGACCTTTGCCCCCAGAACCGTACTTGAAAATTATACTCTTGCAATTTCGGGTAAAAATCTTCCAACAGATTCGAATGGCCTTGCGGTGCTTTTTAACAATCAAAAAGGTACGCTTTTGTTTAATTCTGAAAACCTTATTACTGTCACGGTCCCTGAGTTAAAAACGCTTGATAGTATGATAACGCTGGCTATCGTAGTAAAAGGAGATACTTTTTATGCTGATAAAAAAGTGGTAGTGAAAAAGCGTACAAACTAAGAAACAGTGATATCATTGGTGCATAGTAATTACTGTTAAGTTAACCCGGCATTGACGTATTCGCTGTCAGCTATCAGGAGGAAACTTAATTCACATTGATCTGCTGATGGCTGATAGCAATTCAATACGTAGTTTCACAATTAATTAACACTACAACCTAATTTTTAGATAACTCTTCCATTACAACAAACTTATTTGAGGGTTGCTCCGGGTAATTTTTCCTTGTGGCAAATATTACTTCATTTGAATGAATCTGATTATTTCTGAAAGACAAATCCGGGTCGATCACGATTTTATTTTTTAGCCATCCTTTCCGGGTATAAAACAGCCAGCCAAAAGGTTCGTCATGTTCGTTGGTATACCGGATATGTCTTATGCCTTTATTACTGTTACTTTTATTTAGTAAATTAAAGAAAACCATTCCTAATGAAGTATCAATGGGCGTATTCTCAAGTATGAAGCTGGTTTGTTTTCCATCATGAAGTTCTTTGCTCAGCACAAACTTTACTTTTTTTGTTTCGGCATTGATAACATTTTCTATCGAAGGCAAAGGGTTGTGTTCCGGGTAATACCAGAGTTTATATTCATCCGCAGGAATATTTAAAAAATAAGTAAATGCCTGGTATATCAAAACCGGAATTATAAATGCCATTTGAAAAGTCAAAAAATTAAAATTAAGTTTGGCAAACAGTGTTATAAGGCTGGTAAGGGTAAAACTTATGGCAAGAACCAGGATGGTTAAAAAAAAGTTCTTTCGATGGCCTTCACGGTCGCTGGTAGTATAATTCCTGTTCAATATCATTGTATGAAATGTACCACATCCCAGTGCAATAAATACCGATATAATATAATACCAATCAGCATAACCTAAATTCAACAACTGAAGAAGACAACAGCCTATAAACAAAAGTACTGTTGAAGTTATATCTATGTAAAGAGTGCTAATATCGTTGTTATTTATATTACTGCCTGCCATTGCTTATTGTTATAATGGTTCTTATTATTAAATATAAATGGAAAGATCGCCGTTTTCTTACCAATCACCAGGTATAAGTCTTTGTATCTCTTTAATTTTTGAATCTATTTTTGTTTTCTCAGGGTACGTGTTTTGGATGCTTTTCAGGATAGCAATTAAGCCGGTATAAATTCCAATTTTTTGAGCTCTGGCTTTTTGAACAACCAGGTCTACATTATTAAATAATAGTTGGGCCTTTTCTTCATCGGTCAATTTTTGAGGATTGTTATTTTTAACGCTACTGTTTAGCTTAGCGATCTGATCCTCCCGTTCTTTTATTATGCCATCCTTTGTTTTCAGATCTTCCGCACCTTTTAACAACTGGCTTGCACAAGCGTCTTTGTCTTTCTCAGCTTGTGTAAGTTTTGCTTGTATAACTCTTACATCTTCATTAGGAGAAGGTATACTTGGTTTAGAAGATTTTAATTGATTGTTTTCGCCTGTTAATCTCAAATTTTCATTTTTCAATTTTGCAATCTCTACCCGCAGTTGGTTGTCATTGGCGGCGCCTGGTTCATTCTTAGGAATCGCCGAAGTTACGTTCCTGTTTTCTATATCATTTACTGAATAATAAAGTACCGCATTATAAGCAGAAAGATAATTTGCCATGTCATTTTTGTAAGGTTTAAGGATGGAGTTAGCCGAATCGTTTCTCAGGCTTGTAACCTGCTTATTAATGTTATCTATGTATTTTCTGGCCATGCTGTCAAGGCCGGGAGACGGATTGCTATTAATTGCCTGCTTAACCGCTAGAAGTTCATTTACCTGTGTGTTGATCATGGCGGTTTTTTTTAAAAGGGCGCTATAGTTTGATTTGAATTCACTATAATTTCTTGCTTCTTCCTTGAAAATTTTAACCGGAGAGCTAAATAAAAAAAAAGAAGTAAGCAGGATCGCTAGCAAGGATAATCCATATATCCATGCAAATTTTTTTATAGCATCTCTTTTAGAAGATTCATTCAGAGGTTTCATTGCTTCCATTTAATTACGGGTTTAACATTTATCAGTATAAGTCAGGTCCTTTACACCATATCCTGGGATTAAGTTAAAGGAATGGATTATATTATGTCAGAAGCATTATAAACGTAGTGATATAATGCCAGGTAGGGATTGATTTGATCTTTCTAATTTACGGGATTTTTATGAAACAGTCAATACATACCAGCTATTTTAATATAACCAATATTGCAGGTCGCACCTATGTGTGATACACCGTATAAAGGAATTGTAAAATTACCTGAGAATGCTACTATATGCAATAGGTTTGCAGTAGGTTTAAAAATTATAGCTGGTAAAGATTAAGGCCATTATAAATTTTTATCCCATCTTCACACAACCTTATCTTAAAGAAATAATTAATAATTATTTCTAAAAACTTGCAATAAGAAAATATAAATATTAGATTTGAATAATACCTTATTCGTCCCTCTCTAAAAAGTTGCAATTTTATTTAATAAGAAGTTTTTTTATAATGGTATAAATAAATAAATTAGTCGATTTAAATTTATTTGTTGCAATAAATATTACAGCCATCCATTGGTAATACAGATCACGTAAGTCTTAAATTTTATCAACATGAAATGTTTCAGAATTTTTGCAGGTATCCTAGGTGCATGCATAGCAATTACTAGTCTTGCGCAGGATGAAAATTCAGAAGGTGGTTCCACTTCTAAGGTTTATTTTAAACTTTACGGTGGTTATGGATTGTTTACACCCGGAGCCTTTAAGGGCGTTTCGAATAATGATAACAATGACGTAAATGTTGTAAAAGTGCAAAAGGTTGGTATGGGTGGCGGATTACGGGTAGGTGCCGGCTTTGGAATTATTGTCAATGAGTATATTAATGTTGGCATAGACGGAGAATATTTAATGGGTAAAACTATAAAGGTAAAAGTGGGTGCTGTTACCGGAGCTTCAATAACAACGCAGGGTACAATAACTTATGATCACAAGGTATACTTTGTTATCCCAAACATTGTATTTAAAGCAATCTCGAAACCTTCTTATTATATTTATAACCGTATTGGTTTGGTTGTTGGAATTCCTTCAAGTGTTACAGAGCAGGAACAATCCGAATACCATTTCAAAAACTTAACTGTTGGAACTAAAGAGGTTCAACAGACAGACCTTCATACTACATCGAACGGTATAGACAAATTAAAAAATTCATTTGGTTACCAGGGAGTGCTAGGAATACAAACAAAGGTGAGTGAAAAGCTTAGAGGATTCTTTGAAATTGCAGTATATGGTATTTCCTTCGATAGGATTTCATACGAAGACATTAAAAGGCAGGTTGTTCAGACTGATATAAAAAATGACAACCCTCCTACTTCTAAAACTACTATGGATAATTCTAGATATATTAGAAAGTACGCCGAAAGTGGTTGGACTAATTATGAATATCCTCCAGGTGCTACAGGCCCGCCATTTAATAAGCTAATTACGGCTACTTATCCTCAATCGCCTGTTAATATGAACACTTTAACTGTTGGGGTAGGACTGGCTTACAGATTTTAATCACTTCTTTTATCGAAACTTTAATTAAATTAATTGCAATTATATAATACAATAGTCCGGTAGTTTTTACGCAGCCATAACCAATGTTAAGGTATTGGTTATGGAACTTTTTATTTTTGCGACTCTGGTTTATTGTGCCCTTTTAGAGCTTTATAGTGAGTCCTTAAATTATATAAAATTTTTACCTAAACGGAATAGGTTTATTGAAGAGTGGTTTTGCTTTTTAATGTCATTAGCCATCTAATTCTTAATTTCACTACACTTGGCTTAAGCAAGTCAGCAATAAACATTTCATTACACATATTCAAGGTTTCTTAGGCCTCGCTTTAATATCCGGGCGCCTTCAAAAATCAATGTTCAATTTTATTTAAAATCTAAAAAAATAACAAACTTTGATTCAGAGTTAGATTGTTTAAACATTGAATATTGTTTGTAAAAAGTACAGCATTGTATAATCCTGCAGCTCAAAAGCAAGTCGGTATCAGAGGATCAATCAGACTCAAAAGCACACGGGACCCTACCATTAAACAAGGACTTGATGATCTTGCCAAGTGAATATTGTAATTAGTCCAATCAAATTGTGTGTTTACCAGATAGGATATTTAAGTGAAAAGTTCAATTTATTTTTTTATTCATAATTAACGTCAGTTCGGCGGTTAATTACTTGGTAAATATTAGATTATGGCTAAAATCTTTTGAAATAAAAAAGTTCAGAGCTAAATTGGATAAGCAAAAAACCATAATTTATTAAATGCTCTGAACTTATGAACCATACTGACAAGTTAGTAGAAATTTTCGTTAGATGCGACGATTTCTACCAGGAATTTGAAAAATTCCTGCAGGATAAAGGGATTAGTTACCCTATTAAAAAAAATGCTGTTCTCAAAACTGTCGATTGTCACCGGGTGAAATCATGACTATTGTGATTTTCTACCATGTGGCGGGTTTTAAGTGCTTCAAATATTCCTATCAGCAGGGAATTTTAAAGACATGGAAGCGTTATTTTCCGGATGCTGTTTCTTATAACCGCTTCATTGAACTTAAAAAAGAAGTGAACCTGGCCTTGTTCTTTTTTATTCATTATTTTGATTTAGGTAAACAAACAGGTAGCTATTATGTGGATTCCACTAAGCTGCAAGTGTGTGACAATCACCGCATACATAGCCACAAAGTATTTAAAGATATAGCTGCCAGAGGAAAGACTTCTACCGGATGGTTTTATGGATTGAAGCTTCATGTGATCATTAACGAACAAGGAGAATTAATGAGTGTATGCTTTAGTTCAGGCAATGTGAGTGACAACAACGCGGCTGTTGTACAGACTCTTTGTAATCTTATAGAAGGAGGGAGGAAAAATATTTGCAGATGCCGGATATGTATCTAAAACACTTTTTGAGATGCTTTATGAGCAAGGATTGCATTTAATTACCAAAATAAGAAAGAACATCAAAAACAAACTCATGCTTCTACAAGATAAGTTCTTACTAAAAAGAAGATCATTGGTAGAAACTGTATTTGATCTGTTGAAAAACTGGATGGATTTATGGCATACCAGGCATCGCAGTATTGACAATGCTTTCAATAACATGATTGCTTGTCTGGCTGCATATAACTTCCTGGACAATAAGCCTTGTATCAACCTTAAAAAAAGAGAGTTTATGCTATCACTTAATAACATTATACCATCGAACTGACATTAATTATTTATTTAACCATTAAAAAACCCAAGTGTATGTCAGAATGTGATATCATCCTAAACCAAGGAATTCTGGACAAGGAAACTTTTACGTCATTAGAGGACATAAAGAGTTTTGTAAAAGAAGCCCTTTCCTGGACTTATGATACCTTTGTTCAGAACCGGTCTAACAGCAGCGGTGGAGGTAAATTTAAAGTGTTCAGCTACTTCGAGTTGTCCGGAAGTGGACAGAGTGAAAAGCAGGCATTTGAAAGCCTTAAGGCATCCTACAATTCATCAAGCGAAAAGTTTTTCGAGCAACATTCATTTCAGAATTATTACAAAGAAATTGCCAATGAATCTGTATTTAATGCATGGCTAAAGTGTGTCACTAACCAGACGGGGATTCTGGGCTACGTTACCGGCGAACCTACCGAAAGCTATACGCTCATTCTGCGGTATAAGCCAGATGAGGCTACAGATGCTCCTGCTACTGTTACCGGTATATCCTCCCCTATTCCACACCAACGGGCGACCGATCAATTTATGTAGGTGCGGTTATCCGGCCGTTCACTTCGCTTGCGCAAACATTCAGCCGCACTGATGTCAATAAGCCCGCAGCCATTACAGTCACCTTCGACAATCGCTCAGAAGTGGTTATTAACTTGCCTTCAGGGCCAAGCACTTTTGAAAGAGCATTAATCCGCAGGATCGAAAATCTTGAGACACTGGTTCCACAATTGAAAGAGCAACTTTCTTTGTTTCAAACACAATGTAAAATGGATTTTAATCAATATGCCGTCAAACCCAATGCGGGGGGGCAAGAAAAGTTTAGCTTCTCATTTCCAGTTAAACATGCTTGGATTGAGGTAATTGATAACATGGACTTTGTTAAAAACACACAAGTGGTAAATATTGCTGATAAGACAGTAGAATTTGCATGGTCAACTACACCTGGACCTGGCCGGAAAGTCTCGCACGTGGATTTCCGTCTTTGGGCCGCTGGATTTTAGTGATGGCTTAGCGAACACTGTGAAAACCTTATATCCGATGTAGCTAACCGTCTGGGCGTCTCGTTCCGGCGGTAGTTGCCACGTTTTCATTATAGCTGCATAATACGTAAACCCCTATGATGAGCGTATCGGCAGTAAAATATCAGACCTGGGCAAAACTGCCTGACAAAGAACAGGTGCCATTTTCTATGCGCAGCATAAAAACGTATTGTATGACCAAATACATGACGGAAACTATTTTTTCAAACTTAGCTTTAGACCTGAGTTGTAAGAAAATAAAACGGCTGTATAACCAATGCCTTAATATTGGTAGTATGGCCGCATAAAAACTACCTAATCATTCTTGTTTGAAATTACAATTTGGTTAAAGGTCTTCGTGCCTCTTGTGGATTAACTTTGTGTCCCTTATAGCTAAATATGATCTATAATTTCTAGAGTTTTTGTCCACAAGGAACCCAAAGGTAATCCACAAGGGGCACAAGGGATGCCTACTAAAGACGTACTTCTTAAGTCAACGACATTGACTTGCATATAGTAAAACTATAATAAATCAACTATTTTATCAGGGTGTATATTCCCACACATCACCAAGAACTGAAGCATTCAGGTCAGATCCAAAACCAATGAATACCTTGTCGTTCAGAATAAAACCAGAACAAGAAGCCCTTGCAGAACCTCCAAAATCTTTCAGTTTGTTCCATTTATTTGAACTTGGAACATACTCGTAAAATTCATTTTTCAACACAGGGTCAAAACTATTTAAACTATTTAAACTTCCATAGATATAACCTTTTGTTTTTCCACCCAACGCAATTACAGGTTGTTTTATAGCACCTGGAGTCTCCTTCAAGTCCTTCCATGTATTTGTACCAGGTGTATATTCCCATAAGTGAGTGCTATCTCCCACATAACCTTTGCCGTTGATGGAAAATGCCAATGTAACCGATGCATATTTTGGTCCGTAGTTATTAACGTCAGCATCAGATGTTCTTTCAATCCAGGTATCCGAAGCCGGGTTATACTCGAATAAATAGGGCAGTACTGCAAAATGATAATCACGTCCGGAACCTATAAAACCTTTGTTGCCAATACCAAATCCGTAAGCACCTAGAAATGAATGGACTTCGGTAGCACTAGGAACATGAAAAGGTTTTTTCTGAGTCCATTCATCTGAGTTCGGATCATA
>JAABUK010001659.1_pt1 | contig 41771 bp, 68 predicted proteins | sample 5559141 | NCBI WGS metagenome assembly JAABUK01 (sample SAMN10711869, study PRJNA513367) | rock metagenome | isolation source: Antarctica rocks | place: Antarctica: Victoria Land, Pudding Butte nord | collected 2016-01-03 | reverse complement strand
CGGGAACAATATTGGCAAGGCCTTGCAGAAGAGCGCAACTGCAAACCTTCCCCGTCTGACCCTTGACTCTGTCGTGCTTCGCCGATACCTCAGCAGCAAAGAATGGGTCACAGGACTTGCCGCAGACTTGGGAGGAGGCCTTTTGATGATTGCAGCAGTTGCTCGAGCCCCAGTGGGTTGCTAGTCGAACTTGGCTGCTGTATGCTGCAGTTGCTGTTTGTAAACCAAAAGTGTTTGTGTTGCACTTGTGCAATCTCAATCCAGCTTGAGACCCGTGTACAACCACATTACCACCAAGCCGGATGGTTTTGCAGGTTTCCATTGTTCAACCAGTCTCTGGCTTAGGTCTTGTTCTGCTGGCAGTGTTCTCACACTTCTATTTGAAAGTGAGTCCTCTCAAGTCCCACTGCAATGCTTCTGGCAGCTTCCTTTCGTTCATACCTTGACCTAGGTGGCAAATGGTTCAGGAGAGGCTGCACACAGCAGAGTGGGCAGCTGTTGTTGTATCTTCAATTGGGACCATAGGGCTGGGCGCAACAGCAGGTGCTGATCCTGAGCCTTCAGATGCAAAACCGCTCAGCAAAACGCGCATTGCGGTCATCATCCTCATGTTCACACTTCTGGTAGTGGCTGGCATATCAACACGGCTGCGGAATCGCACCAAACCAGCACGCCGAGCAACAAGGACATCAGCTGTGGCTTGCAGGTTAGTAAGCCAGCTACTGAACCCTCTGTCCTGTCAAGTCCTCCAGCTCCTGTTGCCCTTCTTTGCTTTGGCAGGTCCTATGTTGTCGTAGAAGATGAGCACATGCATGGTGCGTTACATTGCTTGTATGATCTGGAATGCTTTGAGTCGTGAAGGCGGTATGCTTCTGGGAACATGCATGATTGCCATCCATGTGTAGAGTTTCAAATGTTTCACTTCCAGACACTGACAGCTCACAACCAGCATCTTGCACGTTCAAGGTGTAGGTAGCATGGCATATGCCTTCAGGTGAAGGAGAAAGAAAACTCTATTCTGACTTCAACATAAGAGTAAGATCCACAGTATATAACTCTTTGCTTTTTCAGGCTGGAGCTTGCTTTGGATTGTCAGCAGCTGCTTGTCGTACAGGCTTCTTGCTAGCTCAAGGCGCAGGCAGTGTTCTGTGGGTTCCAGTTGGCATTGCCTTCAGTGCCTTGCTGACCAGCTCTGGTTTTGTGATCCAAACACGAGGTCTCAAAGACAGCAACACTGTTGTGGTGTGCACATGTGCTGCTGTTTCCTCCATGGTGTCAGGTATGCCATACTGAAAACTATGTTGCTCGTGCAGAGTTTTACATGTGCAAAAGATCACTCAAGAAACATCCTGCTGTTTTGTTGCTCTGTCAGGAACAGCAAATTATTGTCCTGAGGCTGTTCCTCTGCATCTAGGAGGAGAATGCCTTAGACTGACAGTGCAGTCAGCACGGCAACTGCAGTGGCTGCAGAGAGAGATGCGTGCATGCTTGGTTTGTAGGGGTTGCGGTGGGGTTGCTGGCCCTGGGTGAAGCTCTTCCAACTACTCGGCAAGGGCGCAACATGAGGCTCTCAGCATGGCTGTGCATTGCTGTTGGTGTTGCAATGCTAGCCAACGGTCAAGGTGAGACCTGTCTGCCCTGCCATGTGTAACAGCTTATGTTGAGCTGCTGCGGAACAAGACATGATACACGTGCACCCTGCATCAGGCACGGTCTCGTTGCAGGATTGCTGAGCAAAGCATTCGTGTGCAGGTGGCTACAAGGAGTTCAGAAGCACACTTTTTGGCATACTGCCCCTTCCTGTGGTCAGCAGACTGCCGCCAAAGTGGACGGCCAGCTTCAGAGCAGTCCACCAGAAAGGAGAGCTGCCAATGCATGTTTCGCCAGCACTGCAGAAAACGCTTTCTGGCAAAGTCAGCAGAGTTTGAGCCTTGTCTCTTTGTTGTCTCTCACACCCCAATGGGCAGCAAAGTAACTCGTCATAGCTCTGATGCCTCCAGCAAACTTCTACATTCAGTTGTGCAAGGCATGTACCCAGCCTCCCACTTGACCAGTAATCTCATTCTAGGGCACCTTGTCTTTTATAGCTTAGGCGATATGATACATGATAAGACAAATTTTGCATGTACCAGCCACCACTTGGCTCATGCTGGCATACCTTGTGATCAATCAGTTAAGCAAATGTGCAATTTCAACAACAACGGCAACTTCAGCATTTATTTTGCTGTGAAATGTCATCAGTATGCATTGACATGCTAAAGGTCTTGTCAGTGCTTTTTACTAGTGCTGCTTACAAACTGACATCTACTCCTACAAAGTAAGGGTGGGGCAAACATCAGGCAATGATCCGCTGTCGTGCACCTACACTACTGCTTCATCATGAATATTCAGGTCATACTTGTGCAGCCACACACTATATTGACCAGTACACAGTGCAGAGTACAAAACCAGGCACAGTATCCAAGAAGCCAATCAGACTAGTACATAGTGAGCAAGATGTTCACAAATGTGCTGGCTCAATGACAAATTTAGTGCTCCTTGCTGCTCTGCTCAGGACCCTTGGGCTTGGATGTGTCTGTGTTCTCATGAGTTGGTCCTGAATACTGCTGCCAAGCTGCCTTGTTGGAGGTTTGACCAGAGTGCTCTGCATTAAATGAATTTTTCAGGCAGGTGCATGGTGAATAACAGCTTGAGTGCCGGGCAACATCTTGAAAACAACGTATAATCGCGTGGAGCAGGGACCAACACTCGAGTATCATATAAGACTGAGTCCAGATCAGAGTATCACCCAACTGCCCTACCTGGCAGAGTCTTGTTCTGGTACATATACCATGATACCGCTCCGACGCCCAGCAGCGCGGCACCTGCGAGAAGACGATCAACAAAATCTCGGTGATGAACGTTTTGACAAGATGACAGGGGACGTATGAAGCTATCTGCGTGAACCAAGAGCGAAAGCAGTCTTCAGGGAGGCATGCATGCCGTACCTCCAAATATGCCCATTCTTCCGCCTTCATTGACACTGTGTGCGGGCCAAGCCATCTTTAATTAGTAGATCAGATGGTCGCTTGTGGATGTTGCGATCAGAGCTCACTCCAGCGCTGATGTATCAAATTGCTTCCGGAACTGAATTGCATGGAGCATGCTGCCACGACATCTAAACGGACACGTGAACAACAGCACATGTCTGAGACAGTCGGTCAGGGTGGCACACAGTGCATTTTACAGCCTGCTTAAACTGCGTCAGATACAAGGTATACTCTTGCTCTGAAGTGCAAGTTGCATGACGAACAATCACAGTCTCAAGTTCTTCCTGCTTTTCTTGCCGTACGTTTGCCTGGTGTCTGCGCATGTGCATAGCCTGCTACAGCACGTGTAGGCCCAGGCCTGACCTGAAAAGTGTAGAAATCATCTGCTGCCCAAACGCTGTCACTACCATACGCTTCCTTAGCTTGATTAGTAAGCCATCGCAAGACATCCTGGTGGTCCCCTTCTGATTCAGACCTCAGTTGCTCCCCCTGCATTTCCCCTCTGTTGCTGTACCGATTGCTGAAATGAGTCAGCACAAGTGCTTTGGCCCTGATCTTGCGTGCAAATGCCCCAGCCATGGGAGCTGTGCTATGCTGTGCCACATGCGCTTTTTTCTCCATGCCAGCTGAAAATGTTGCTTCGTGAGACACCAGATCTGCCCCCATGCCTGGCCCTGCAAGGCAGCCAAGCTTTACACAGTGCAATCAAATTGCGATCACAACAGGTGAAACACTGATACGGTGATATGGTGATATCAAACATACCGATACAATCATCACAAAGATCCAATAAAATGGATAGTTTGCCCCAACAAACTACAAAGGTTGACATCAAAGCAGCCTAGCTCGCAAACACATCAGCTGTTGAGTCAAATCAAAAGAATAGCTGTGAAGACCAGCCTGCATCAGCTGTCCAAATGACAGCGTCTGCTGTCTGCTTGCTGTAGCAACGATCCTGACATATCGCCATCAGCAATTATTGCAAGCGCTGCACAGGCCAAAACTCAGTTGCATCACAACAAAACTCACCGACGATTGCCTCTGAATCACACGTGTCGCCCAGCAGGACCACTTTGCGTCCTGGCTGCCTTTGGGACGCCATTTCCTGGAAAACGTATCCCCAACAGGGTAGCCTATGCTGCAGCTGTGCTGCTGTGACTTCAATACCTTCCTCAGTGCGTATTGTCCAAACCAGCCCCGGGATCACGGGAACATTATGCACCTGAGCACAGACAGACAGCAGCTCCTCTTCACAGTGACAGGTTGAGATCGACCGTTCAAAAGGTTGTAAAATGCCGCATGCATTGTACACATGCACCACAGCTTGAGTACACGCATACATGGTAGCAACAAGTGACAATCTGCTGTTCAGCAATCATGCAGGCAGGCTGACTCAACCACAGAGTGCGTCTCAGTCAGCAAGACTTGCCGTCACAGCAGGCTGTGTGACATGGCCGACCACCAACTTGCATCAACTCAACACACAAACAATCAAAGCAGGGCTACACACACCACGTCATGCATGAACTCTCTGCAGGTTTCAGGGCTACAAGCTGAGCCCTAGCACAGATGCTTTTTAAGTTAACCAAGCACTTGCAAGCATTGGCCTTGCCTGCAGGCTTTGCTGCTGTCGGTTGTGACTCCTTGAGCGGCCTCTGGGCGGCTGCTGCAGCTCTGGGCGGGACTGGGCATCAGGAGCCAATCTGGCAAAGGCTATGAGGCCTGTGGGATCGACTGCCGTCTCTGCCCTTGCTTGAGCTGGGTCCAGAGTATAGTCTGTCACAACTAGCTTCATGTGCAACCCAGGCATGCTCACCTGCGACACTTGGTACTTCATGTATCTACTTGACTTGTGGTTGTGCATGTGACTCAGTGACTAATGAAGGCTGGTTTACAGCCTGCAATCGAGCCCATGTTCCCGCTGTCTGTTGTTTGAGCTTGGGAATGTCCAGGCATGTCCATAGCAGCAGCACAGGCATGCCACGGACAATGTGTGCTGGAACATTTGCACAAGGAGAGACATCATAGCATGCATGCGCATGGCTTACCGCAAGAGCACCTTTGACAAGCTGTTGGATTCCTGGGGGTCCAAAAACTTGCAGAATCCTCATGTCATTTGGTGATTTGGCTGCTTCATGAGCCTCGCTGACAAGCTCTATCAGACCGGGAAGCCCGAAACAGTGGTCACCATGCAGGTGGCTGATAAAGACACCCCTGATGCAGGCAGGATGAATGTTGGCTCTGAGGACCTGTCTGCTGGTGCCTTCCCCACAGTCTACTAGATATGTAGACTGCCCTAGGGTAAGTGCAATACAGGAAACATTCCTTCGTAGGCTTGGACTGCCAGAGGAGGTGCCTAGCCAGGTGACTGATAGCTCAGGGGCAGCTGGACTTTGCCCTGCCCTGCTGCTGCTGCCGCTGCGTGCCCCCTCAGGTGCCGCAGCAGCTGCTTGTGTGGACACAGTTGGGTTGCTGGTGTCATTACTGCTTCTGGCAATTGGAGTCGCTGAATTGCTGGAAGGCGAAGACTGCCTAGCAGGTTGCATGCTGCTTTGCTGAGCTTGACCAGTGTCTTGGAAATCAAGGCTGTTATGCCTTGAGGCTGGTGCATCTTGCATGGACCTTGATGCAGTGGGCACAGGTGCTGTTACACTTTGACTGGGTTCCAAGGCTGTATTGGCAGGGCTTGAGACAGGGCCGGCTGCAGCTTGTACATCTGTGTCTGCTGGCAGTTGCTGGTGCGCTTGGGTCTGCGCTCGAGGCTTTGCCGGTGCTTCCAGCCCAACATCTGCAGCTGTGGGATGCAGTGCCTGGTCACCTGCAGAGTTGTGAGTTGATGTCACAGCTAATGGGTTTCAGTGCATGACAGCATGATAACTTAGGGCTGCAGTTTACCTGCTGGTACTGACTGCTCAGATTTGATGGCTTGGTTCAGTCGTTGTCTGAGAACGTCTCTGGTCCCTTCCTCTGGAAGACCACGCAGGTTAAGCTCTTCCTGAAGCTCAGCTTTTTTCAACCTGTTCACTGCTGCGGCGTTTGCGCTGCCTCTCGGGTTTGCGGCGATCAGCTGAAGTGGGCTCAGCCTGTTCGGAGCGTCCTCTTGGTCTGTGTCTATGTCGCCAGAGTTGGCGGAGCTGACAGGCGAAGCCAGGTTGCCGAGGCGAAATTTTGCCAGGACTGGCCTGCAATGGCCAAGAGATCTCAACGAGAGGAAAGTTTGCCTTACACGGCAATTTGAGTAAATACAAGATAGATAGTTGACCGCTGGCGGTGCAGAAGCACACACGGGCACATACCTTCGACGCATGCAAACGTGGCTAGGACACCTGTTAGAGGCAAAGCTGCTGGTGAAAGACATGGCTGAAGGTATTGGGTGTGCTGTTTGGTGGTGATGCTTTGCAACGAGCATGCAACAACAAGATGGCCCAACAGTCGCTGACAAGACAAGCTGACTGCATCGGAATCTGGAGTCCGCTTTTGCTGTGGCGAAACTTTGACCTGCATCTGCAGCATTGCAGCAACGGCCTTGCGAAGCAAGGCATTTGATCAGAGGGGCCTGAGCGGCTCAAATGGCCCAAATAACTTTCTTTGGTTTGACATCATATGGGGCTGGAACAGCATATGACAAGACGAGAGCTAAACCACTGCATTTTCACGAGATTCCAGACGACCTGTTCCTACAGCTCTTTCGCAAGCATGCGTTAGGGCAGTCAGAGCTAGCAACAGTTCTTGAAGTACGTCTATTGGCAGCACAGATTGTGCTCGTCAGGCATTGCCGGGGATCCTGAAGCAGACTTCCCTGCAGGTGGATGGTGCAACCACCATGCTGACCAAGGATGTGCTCAAGCTTTTCCAAGAGGCAGCTGGCAGAAAGGCTACTGTGGCTGAGGTCAACGCTGTTCAGACGTATGTCCTGCTGATACGACTCATCTCTACATGGCTGTGTGCTAACCAAATGAATCAAGTTGTACAACAGATAATCGTGAACTTTAAACGTGCTGGTATACAGTATGTTGCCGGGGAACTGGGCACCTGTAGGCCAATGTTGAACATGAGAAAGATGCAACAGTCATGTATGTGCACACCAATGTCGTACGTATTGACGTGTCTTGCCCACAGATGTTTCACCTAGCTGCTGCTGTGCTGCCAGCATTAAGCTGCACAACCTGCTCAACATGAGCTTGTGCAATTGCAGATATTTTGACACAGAGACTTCAGCCACCATCTCACTGGCGACCTTTTCGAAGTCCTTAGCAGACTTGAAGGCAGTCAGCACTGCCCCACAGTCAAGTGCCAGCTGCATTTCCTACAGCAAATACAATGATGACAAGACTAGGCATCATAGGGTTGAGTATGACCCGCAAAGCAGTTTCAACTCCCCTGTCACCACTCAGCAGGTATACAACTTGCTACAACAATCTGCTTGAGCACCACTTGATGCATCTAAGCCAAACGTAAATCGCTTGTAGTTGCAACAATTTGATATGACTGACAAAGCTAACCACCGCACTGATATGTGCATGCCAACACCAGGAAGTCACTCGACAATAGTATGTTTTGCAGGCAATTGGATGGCATACACACAAGGTTCTTGCTAATGATCAGGATCTGAGATTCCCACTTAGCCAGACAGATGTGACTCAAAAGGAAGGCAGGAGCGTTGCTGATTACTTTGGGTTCCTGGCGTGAGTTTTCAGCAGCAATTCAAGCATGCAATCGTGTGACACACGTACCAAACTCGAAGAGGCTAGTGGTCATCTGCATATCCCATGTTTGCTGAAATGCCATGCCTGTAAATGCAACACAGATTCATGCTATTGATATGTGACTCTGAGGTCAAGGTATAGCTAGCATCTTTTACATCTCCACTAAGGGTGAAATACTGATCTCAAGTAACGCTCAATTTCAGTCCATCTGCCTCACGATCATGCAAGCACAGAAGCTTGCTCTCCACAGTCCAAAATAACGGTAGTTTTTGAACACTGCTGGCCATCTCATGGGACATACTATCAGTCCTTGCTTGTCATGACCACGTCTGTATATGATCAAATTCTGTCAACTGAAAGGCACGCAACCACACTCCTTGCACAAACAAAGTCAAGCTCAACAAAATTTGCATCATGTGGGAACAAAATCTGATGCTATCATGCCTGGCATCATGGTCATGCTGTCAAATCCCAACTGGCCAGGAATGGGGCGAAAGTCAGCCTGTACATCACAGCACTTGTCCAGTGCTGGAAGCACGACATCTCTGAACTGCAGGCAACTGGCCCTTTCACTTTTGCATATGAACGGCTGCATGCCTAATTAGCCACCCAGCAGAGCTCCAGATGTGGATGAAACTTGCACAGGTAGGAAGAGGCCACAGCTCAAGAACTAAGATGTTATCCCACAACAGAAACACTGTTTCTTAGTCCCCAGATGCTCTTGCAACCGAGATTTGCAATGTGAGAGAGACGCTCCCCTCCAACAAAAGTGACTGTATCCCAGAGACCTTCAGTGTTACAAATGGCCACCTTGCTGCAACCTGAGCAGTATGAGAGTGAGCAGAATGGCCGAGATGCTGGACAGGGTTGTGAGTAGTATGAGCCAGGGCCGCTCGCTTTGGGCAACAGCCTTCTCCATCAGCTGCTCAACTTGCACCTCCTGCATGAACATATACAAGCATATGGAAACAGAGGTAAAGAATGTCTTGAAAATCCAGAAGTACCGAATTTCAAAGTCCAGCTAGAATAACGGAACCAGCTGTAGGTGCCAGCAAAGTGGATGCGTCTTGGCAAAGGCAACAAAGTTGAGGCAGAGGCTCCCTTGGTGACAGAGAGACGACAGGAATGCATGAGCGCATGCCATCTGTGTGACCAGAGAGTAGTAATTCTTCCAAATCCAGGTATTCACAGCCCTTTGAATGTATGGAGGACAGGTAGGCATCAACAAACGCCTCATCCCATTTTCTGCACACACACACACACACACACACACACACACACAGAGAAGGGCACAGGCAGGCACCACTGCACACATGCACTGCAAGAGCACACTCAGGGACACACACACACACACACACACACACAAAGACACACAGAAGGGCACACGCAGGCATCACTGCACACACGCTCTGCAAGAGCACAACCAGGGACACAAGCAAAGTCAGCTTTGTATCTGTAACGAGCGCACCTTGAGATGCCAGCTGTTCTGCACTTCTTCAGCGATGGCTTCCAAAGGCAGGTCAGCAGGGACCACCACATCACCGTGATCCAGCACATCATCTTCGCTCCCCATCGACCCCGTGCTCTTGCCCTTGTTGCCTGTCACACATCATGCAGCTGGCTAGCGAAAGGCAACACATGAAGGGCAAGTAAAGGTCTTAGACTTTAGATCAATAGGCAATTGTGCAGCTGGGTACAGAGGCTGCACCAGGGGCAGACACAGGCCTGTGCCTTTCATGCCACAGGCAGGCAGGAATAGTCAAAACACGTCATGCCATCCCAAGTTCAAGCACTCTGGTTGCTTCTGTGGAGAAGACCTTTGCGTGTCATTGAATGTGGATGTACAGGCTGGCTGCAAGCATGATGAAGTGGAGTATGCTGATCAACACAAACTTCTCATTGCTGCACACGATAGCGTTCTAGTTGAACACATCGACAGGAAATGACTCACATGCGAGCATGAGTAGCCCAGAGCAGCAACAGCACACTTCAATTAGGATAAGACAAGCTTGAACAGTGAGCATGATTGGGTGACAACTGTTGGTCAAAGTGAGATGGTTGCACAGGGGGGTTACCTGGTTGTTGGCTGTCAGACTGTCCCTTGCTGAAGTTGTACCCGGCAGAAATGGCAGACTTCACAGACTCAAACGCCCCTGATACAGACGCAGTAGCAGAGTCCCACCATGCCACCCCGGGACCAGACCCCTCACCGTCTGAGGGGGCCCCAGCGGGGCCACTCTGTGATTCAGACGGAGGCAACAGCCCCTGCTCCTCAGCATCCCTATCAGGGGCAACACGCCCCTTGCCGTCTAGGGTTCTGCGCAACCCTGGCTTCTGATTCACAATGTCCATGACTGCAGTCGAGGACGGCTGTCCCAAATCTGGCTGGTCAGAAAACTCTATACCCACTGGCAGTCTCTGCGGTGTGTCTGCGTCTGAGTACACCTGCCCCCGACCAACATCTGGCTCTTGTGCTTGGGTCTCATCCCTCGATGCTCGCGCAGCTGCTGCCTCAACCTGTGCTGAGGCAATGTTTCGTGACTCGACAGCTGCCTTGTCAGCAGTGCTTGGAGACGCACTGGCCGGTGCACTACCGTTGCTTGTGCTGTCTGCTGTGCTGCTGATACTGGAGGCTTGTCCACCAGACAAAGTAGACTGAGAATCAGGGGTATTGTCATGACTGGCAGCAGGGTCCTTTGATTGGGGTGCTGAAAGGGCTGGGTCCTGCTTTGAGGGGGCTGGCTTCCACCCTGGAGGCCTTGAAAAGGGAGAATCTTCATCGTACTCCTCAGTCACTCTGAACTTGATTCCTGTCAGCGCAAGATGTAGCTGTAAGTGCATAACAGATGTTCAAGCACCAAAAGCGCCTGTAGCACATGTAGAGAAGGCGGTGCATTGTCAAGAGGTGTGCTGTAGCATGCACAGACTACAACTTGAGTGTTGCTATAGCTGTTGCGCTTCTGCAGTTATGAAAATTGCATTTGACATCACTGGAGACTGGAGGCATGTGTCCAGCGCTGTGTCCATCTTCCCTCACAAAAGCAACCATGAGTGTCTTGCAAGGGGTTCAGAATGCTCAAACAGACTAACAGTGAGCAGAGACATCAACAGCTGCCATCCAGCATGGTATATGAATTGTCTGTGGTTCTGACGTGCAGGCTACGAATAGAACCACAGGCAATCACAAAACATGCTGGATGGCACATGCTGATGTCTGTGCTCACTGCTTGTCTGTCTTGACCAGTCTGGGCCCTATAAGCAAGGGTTACTTGGTGGGGAAACATGCCAGCAAGGCGCTGGACACCTGGCTGGCAAGGCTGTGATCAAACAGAGCCTGCCAGAGCACGCGCACACAGCACTTGTACCTTGCATTGCTACAGTAGCCACTGCCAGTGCTGCCACAAGCTACCAATATAGGGAACATGAATTTGCTAGTGCTGTTACATATCACGCTTCACTTGTCCAGTTGGTGCACAGAGCATCAAAACACAATGTGTATCATCATGCATATGAGTCACATACCGGGGAAAAGCTGCTCGGGGGTGATGCCCTGAGGGAGGGGGGGTTCAGGCAGGGGCTGCCCTGCCAGGCCCAGTTGCTCCCTCTGCATGCTGTTCACTCTCTTGAAGTTGCGTCGCGCTATCTCCATATCCTTCACACTCAGTTCGCAGCCACTGCTACTGTCACTGGCCTCCTTGCTTGCGCTCATGGCAGCCATCTCAGCCTTGGTTTCTGCACGCATCAGGCGTGTAACCATTTGCTTGCAGTGTTGTTACAGTGGTCAACAGTTTCAGGGCTCCATTTGCATGGTCGGGTTGTGGCTGACGGTTTGCTCACATCAGCCAACAGAAACAAGTCAAGACACAATGAGAGGTACATCACATCCTCCTGCAACTGTGTTACATCACAGTGATTGGCGCAGGTGTCCCATGAGACACTGGGCAGCCCGGTATGATACTTGGCTTCTCATTGAATTGACGCCGAAAGCCATAGTCATTTCTTGTCTTTTCTTTCTTTCCATTGGACTTTCAAGTGAACACAAGTCTGCTGACCTGATAAAAGCTGCTCCTTTATGTCGGTGAGCCCTGTCTGATCCTCAGCGCCATCAGAACTCTTGTCTCCATCCTTGCTCTTACCGGACTTCCCAGATGGTGTTCCATTCCCACTTGCTCCATTGCTGCTGCTAGGGCGCTGCTGCGAAGCAGAGCCATTGGTCGCTGAACCCTTCTTCCTTCGCTTGCCACCAGCTGCAACCCTGGTGGCGTGAGCTGCCTTGGTAGCTGCTCTTGCAGCTGCTGCTTTGGTCACCGCCACAGCTGCGGCAGCTGCTGAGGCAGCTACTGCAGCCCTTGACGATGCATCTGCAGCGCTCTGCATACACAAAGGGTCTGACTGCAACTAGCCTTTGACATGAACTACTACACGGGCAGGCATTGTGGGAAAGACATACTTTGACGTCTGTGATGGCTTGCTGTTGCAGCAGTAAGGCATACGCCTCAGCTTCCCTATAGCCTGAATCTGTGTCATCATCCTCAAACGGCTTGTATGTCACCTCTAGGTGCAAGTCCCCACTTGCCTGCAGCATACAGTATTTGACACTTCAGCCATGGCACAAGGCAACCGTACATGCACTGTTCCTTACCACCTGAGAATGAAGGGCACACAGCATATGATCATGCTGATCAACTGAATGATCAGCATTTGATCATGATCAGCACTTGATCATGCACTGTGGCATGTGTGCAAAGCATGCAGGCACAGAGGCACATACACACCTTGATACCCGAAGCAGAGGGTTGCACAGGTAGCCACATGTTCTGCTGACCCCCCAGGGGCAGCTGCCGCAAGGGGACCCTCACCACCCCCACCCCTGCACGGCCTGTCAGATGCGAGTCCCTGATGGCTATCTCCAATACCTACAGCATCAGCCATAGCTTGCTTCGCGCAAGCTCCAGGAAACCCTGGTGCAGGAAGTTGCTTCAATGTTGAAGCTGATTGTGCACACCAAGGCGCACATCAGGCTGTCTCTTGCTGCTTGGGGATGAATATGGCTTGGGGATGAACATGAACATGGCTTGGGGATGAGCATGAACATGGCTTGAGGATGTACATGGCTTGATGCAGTCTGATCCGTGTACACGCAATGCAGCATCGTGCCAAGGTCAGATGACAAAAGATATGGCTGCTTGCATGTATGTATTGCAAAGCCTTCGCTCAGAAATACAACCAGCTTTGAGCTGTTTTCAGCTTCAGGTAATACATTACAGCCGTGACAGAAACTAAAGCGTACAGATGTGAGGCGTCTGTTGCACAAGGGGATGTTTGTTAGATTCTCAACACTGCCAAAACCAGCATCATGCAAACACTGCGCTGTCTTGTCTTGCAAACAGCAGCTACGCTGCAAGCTGGCAAACCTGAGTAGTTGTGTCAGTGACCAGGAAGTGGAACTCCTGGTTCCAGACAGGCGCTTTGTGACTGCCTCTGTGACTGGTAGCATCATCTTTGCGGCTGCGCATGACTTGTGATCCCAGACTGAGGCGGCAGTAGGGATTGCTCTGCCAGGGGAATCCCCAAACCGCCAGGTTGCGCGCCTCCATCAGGTTCACCTGCACTCTCGTTGGGACATTAAGCTCTTTTTCGAACAGAACTCCCACCAGCTTGGGTTTGTTGCACACCACATACACCTGCGCTTTCAAGCCAGGATGGCTGGTGAGTCACAACTGGCTCCACACCCCAGACTGTAAGGTATAAATGAATGTCTCATCAGTCAGCCTGGAAGCTGCTTGCTGGACTCGAGGGTCTGATACAGGTGTTTACAGTGTACAGGGGTAGTGTAATCAGCCATAGATTGTGTAGGCAGAGCTTCAAAAGTTGCATTGCAGAAAGGTGACTGCACCTATATTGGAAGAGATTTGGCATACAACAGAAGATGCATGCCTTTGGCAAGGCCAAGACTGCTGTTTGAACGGGCACTGCCAATCACAGCCAGAGAGAACTGGATGCTTGTGCAAGACTATAACAGGAAAACAGTCCTTTTGCTGCAGAGCAGTGCGTCATCAAACAGACTTACAGACAGACAAGGGGCACACCTGCAGCTCCCCCTGGAAGGAATCTGGCAGGGACACGCCACCAGCAGCACTCTGGGGCCCTAGGGGCAGGGCAGCTATCAGGGCGTTTTCCAGGGCATCAGCCTGCAGCACTGCGCTGGCAACAGCCCTCATGACTACATCTCTGCCGACAGCTGCTTCTGCAACTGCTGTCACTGCAGGCGGGATGTTGATCTCCAAGCGCTTGGGCAGTACCATCAACTTTGGCAGATCCACGGTCAGCAGGTGTGTCAGGAATGCCTGCGGTGCAGCCATAAACGAGCATATTACGCATGCCTGCTTGCCCAAAAGCCTGCAATGCAAATGTGAGGTGGCGGATCTGGCCAAGAGACTGTGTCAGAAACCTTGTGCCACAATGATGCACGACTGAACCAACAACAAGCACCAGACAATAGGTGTGTTGGCAGTCAGCATTTGCAGCATGTCACTGGTTGGTTCATGCTACAGCTGATTTCCATGTCTGTGCCAGACAGGCTACGATGCACAAACAGCTGACGCCGCACTGCAATGATGACAGAGGGATGAGTGTCAGAGGCAGAGAGGCATATAACAACTGGCCAAAGTGTGACACACAACAAAACGTGACACACAACAAAACGACTTACAGCATACCCCTTTTGTTACCCATGTCATCACATTTACATGCACAGGCTTGATGGAAAGTTAATGACACTGGACGAAGGGTGCAAGACTGGCAGGGAACGAAGTTCTGCCTTATCAGGTTGACATATGCGCATCATTGCATGCAGCAACCTCAAAATCAGTTATATCAAGTGGAAACAAATTAACAGAAGAAGTGTATCAAATAGAACACATATGCATGATAACATGCAGCAATTTGAGGCTGAGAGGCAGAGGGAGGTGTACCTGGACAATAGGCACTTGCATGAGGCGCACACGGTTGTAAGGCAGCAGCTGCACTTTGATGGTTGGAGGACCCACAAACGCCAATGATACCGTCCCGAAGTATGGTGTCATGGGAGCTAGCCTGATTTTCAGCCACAGCTGGCATTCCAGATCCAAATCAGACACTAGCACAGGAATCTGCATTACCACAGAAGATGTCACCAGTGCAGATGCTGTCTTGACTGTATGCATGTATAAAACGTAAGCATGTATGTATGCATGTATGTAGGTTTGCGTGTATGTATGGCAGATGGATAACAAGCCAGCCGGGCCAGCATCTAATCTATCCAGAGGCAAAGTGACTAATGTGTCAGGGCACAATGGTCTCACCTTGAGGCGCCAACGGCCCTGCCCCACTTCCAGCTGTAGCAGCATCCTAGCACCCCCTGTGTACCTCACATCCACAACCCCATTCAGGTCAGAGTCCTTTCTGCTGCTGCGCCGCCTGATGTTGTCAAAGTATGGTGCTTCATGATCCAAGGTAAACTCTAAAATACGTAGCCGCTGGACGAATCGTGGCACTGCCTTGTCAGAGATCAGGTTGTCAAAGACTGGCTGCAGCAGGTCTGCAAGCCATCTCTCCAGTCCCCTCTGGTACACTCGCCACGCCTGCAGCGATAGAAGATAGCTCAGGCAGATTGCTCGGGCTCTGTGTCTGTACTCGAAGCTTACCGAGTCGTGCACAAAAAACCTTACTGGAAGAGCAGGCTTGTGACTAAACTCCTTGATCTTTTGAACTGGATGTTCAAGCTACAATGCAAATGCCATAGACCAGACTGACAATGAGCAGCTTAGCTAGGGATTGTGCGTTGACAATGCTGTTCTGCACTACAACACACTTGCTTGCCGCCGTCAAAGTAGCGGAGGGGCATGCCACTATGCATGTGTACGAAGTGCACACCACAAGTTCATGCTTTTGAACAGCACTGAGGGTACTTTACCTTACGCCAACACATGTTGACCCACTCAACACTCTCTGCACTGTCAGAGTATAGCACAAGCGCAGTGCTCTCAGAGTTGGCTTGGAATGCTGGTGGGTCAGGTGCAGGGGCTTCTCTTTCTCCTCTGTTCCAGACAAATCTACCAAAGAACCTTTCCCAGACAGGAGATACTGAAAGCCAGCCAACCACAAATTGAAGGACAATAGCAAAAACGGCTCCCAGACCAAAGAGTCTCCAGCCATGCCTTGGAGGAGGGATCGAGGGTGGTGGGGTAGGCGAGACCCCTATTGACTGGGACTGTGCATGTGTGTGCTCATGCTGTGCTGCAGATGCAGATTCTGCAATGTCTGCAACTGGTTGAGCATGACCAGTGTCCCAAGCTTGTCTTGGGCTGGGTTCGCTACCCTGTGGCAGCAACCACAGTCTGTGCAAAGACTGGTTGTGTTCTGAGCAATGATCACGAGGCTGCTGAGCGCCCCATCACATGCAGAAGCTCGAGGCAGATCAAGTACACAGCTGTTGTCAAACGTTCCTCTGTGCCACTGTGACATACCTCATCAAAGCATATTGGCCGCTGACGCCAAGCGGCAACTTGTTCAGCATGACTCTGGCTGGTAGCTCTGATGTGGGTACGGGCCCTGATAGCGTGTTGATTATGCGCATGGCAGTGTGTCTCACGCTGCAGCACAGTCAGCAGGACTGTTCAGAAGTACTCATTTCGGTAGCAAGCATCAAAGTCCGTCGCAGTAAAAGATGTGGGTGTCACTTGCATCCTTTAAGCACACAAGCATGGGGTCAGACTAAGTGCCTGCGAGTTCTTCGAACGGCTGTGCTTGTACAGTTTTTGAAAGGGGGCAGTACGGCGAGGGAGCGCCGCATCAGACGATGGCCGTAGGAGATGACTTGAGACTGGCATATTCAGATAGGACGCGCGGCAATGTGTTCGTGCATCTGCAGACGTCTACTGGGCAACGCAAGATGGTGGTGGCCTAGGCCTAGAGACAGCGACGACTGCTCAGCAGGAGCTGGTCGATCTGAAACTTGCAAGACAATATGGTAGTCGGCATCAGCCCTTGCTGATGCCGCCAATTCCTCCCAGAACGCATCGCGGGATTAGCAGCTGCTGTCGCAAGCATGCAACAGATAGCGTGACCAAAACCATAGCTTGACCATGACTAATCAAGGCTCACGTGCCCTGGCTTGGGAGACAGTGCCATGCAACAATACAGCGTTGACCGCACTGCATTTTGTGCTTTGCGCTCTGCGTCAGCACTCAGAATTGCGAAATGCTACAGCACAAAATGAAGGCACGGATACAGCTGATGCATTAAGTTAGCAAGTGCACGTCTATGGCCGCTGTTGATCACTTGCTTCACTTCCGACAGGCCGCAGATGGGCAGACTCCACCCGATTGCGTTGCGCGATATTTGTGCACTAAAGCATCGTGGCGAGGAAAGTACCGCCGAGTCTTGTGCATAACGTCTAGCTGCATCACGACCCAGCATCCGGACTCGCTGACCATCACAAACAAGTGGGACTTCACGGCTGATACTGACATCGATGGCGTATCAGCGCCTGCGAGTACGGCGGAGGAGCAGGAGTTTGTCTTGTCTGTCCGCCAGGACAAGAAGGTAGGGCTGGCGACACACATAGCCACGCTGGCTGTTTTGATACACAGCCCAGCTCTTGACCCGCTCTTCCCTGTGCAGAGCAAGTTCAAACCTGTGAAGTTCACATGCAAGCAGCGGAGCTCGCTGCTATCAATGCTGTACCAGGCTATGACCTTTGCAGCCATGCATGGCCAGTGCCCAGTTGCCACCAAAATCCTGGGGTGAGTGAATAGGTGGCATTTCAGCTAGCATATGCACCATTTGCATGCATGTGGACTCATCAGCAAGCCAAAGGCATGCTGTAGCAGGCTTGCACCGCATGCACTTTCCATTAATGAAAACAAAAAGTATTGCAACCCGCAAGTCTCAAATAGTGATGTGTGACCCGTGGCTCTTCAAGCAGGAGCCCAGACATCTTCTCAGCTTTGAAGTTCAGGAGGAAAGCATGGGTGCCTGTGAAGCTACGCATCACAGCATTTGCCATTGAGCGCCTGGATCCTTCATCAGGTGGGGTCTTGACAATCCTTTGCACCTCCTAGCCACACAATCCATGCGACATGACTGTGCAGATCCAGGACTCTACCATGGTTCTGCCGTAAGCAAAAGTGCCATAACGCCTGAACTCATTGCAGGCTTAGTGAAGTGGCGTCTGGAGTTTCGTCATGTGGCTTCTCCAGTGGCTAGGCTGCTGTTACCAGTGCCAGGTGGCACATCTGGGATCTTTGCTGTGTTTGGCAAGGTTGGTCACTCACCGCGGGTGTATGCAAGCAGAGACAGAGACGCCCTCCTGAAGCAGCTGCAGACAGCAGCTTACAAGAAGATGGGCTTGACCCTTGCAGGTGTGTCGTGACATGGGTTGCAGTTCTGCATGCATGTGCACAATGACTTGCGTATGCACGACGACTTGCATGCATGCGCACAAGCTCAGCTTTAGCTCACACATGATGTCCATCTGAGCCAAAATAGAAATGCATGATTGCCCGAGGCTGTAGACTGGCCAGCAGTAGCATGCGCTGCAGTCGTTGATGTAGCAACTTGCTTGCTTGCTTGCTTGCTGAACTTGCAAGGCTGACAATGCTCTGCACAAGAAGATCATGCTGTCAGGTCACTGTCAAGGCAACTTGTGCTCTAGTCACAGCATTCTGTTTGAAGCCAGTGTACAGCACCACCTTACTAACAAGTCTTGACTTGACCACCTCTCCATTGTGATGAGCATCAAGCTCATCCTGCAGTGCCAATGGTACTTCATGACACAGCATACCTGACTCTCCAAACCACTCTCGCACACGTCAGGCACGGATGTGTGTTATGAATGCTGGCAATGCTGCTGGTAAACACACACAGCATGCTCAAAATTAACCTCTGCAGTTGACACCAAGGCACAGCTACATGCTGGGCAGCTGCTGGAAGCTGTGGATAATGCCGAGAGGGAGAGGGCTGCTGCCCCTGATGAGGTGCCCCTGGGTGAATGGACAGCCCTCAGGGTCAAGCCCAACCTCACCTCACACTCACTCACAACTCAGCTGCAACTCACCAACTCGGTCTCAACAACAGGACAGGTGAGTTGCATGTCTCTGCCTGACCTGCTTGCAACATGCCTCCAGAACTTGCGTATATTTGCATGCACAGCAGTCCTTTTTTATGCAGGACCCTGCACCCAACCATTTTGTTGTTGCATTTGCACAATCATTGCTGGTCACACCTAGCAGTAGGTTGCAATGTGCCTCTGTGTGCAAATGTGCCTGTCAAGTTGGAACTGTCAGACAAAAGGCAGCCAGCATCAGGAGCTGTTTTGCTTATATGCATTGCACTGCTTGTACTAAACAGCTCAACACATCTCACCGCACATACTACAGCAGAGACAGTGCCAGACTGCAGGACAATATCAGCTTGGTTGACCTGACATGCGCAGCACCTCCTGTGCAGCACCACAAGATGTGTACAGGCATATACGCATTCATTGCAATAGCATCTAAACCCAGCAAAACACAAAGCTGCTGTGAAGCAGGAGGGCAAACTTGGGCAAATCAGGAGGCTGACTGCCCTATTCCACAGTGCTGCTTGCACACTCCTGACTGTGATGCTGAGACAGCTTCACTGCAAGAGGCTGATGTGCCTGTCATACTCAGGCAGGGCACAGGGCAGGGCAGGGCACAGGCACTGCCCCAGACGGCAACATGCTGTGTCTGCTACCCACCTTCACACTGCTGCTACAACAACCCCACCAGCATCATGCACAAACAGCCCTCTCTAACACTGCTGCCCACCTTCACACTGCTGCTACAACTTCCCCAGCATCATGTACAAACAGCCCTCTCTAACACTGCTGCCCACCTTCACACTGCTGCTACAACCTCCCGAGCATCATGTACAAACAGCTCTCTCTGACACTGCTGCCCTGTTGCACAGGCAGAAGGTACAGGCAGTGCACCAGAGAGCGCCACTCGGCGTCTGGTCCTCACCTCTGCAGCCCTGCTTGAGCGCCGCAGCGACAGCTATGAGGTGGCAGAGAGGCGCCAGCTGGCCCAGCTTGCTGCCCTGGTGCGCTTCATAGACCAGCCCCAGTGGTTGGCTCTGGAGTGGACCGATGGAGCCCCTCCTACCATGTATATTACCCCTGCTAGAGACGCTTTCCTGACTGCGCTTCTAGATGCTGCTCAGGTCAGTGATGGCGCCGCTGCTGTGGTCTTTGCTTGCTGACACAGATGGCGTGATTGGATGATGCTGGAGCCTGTGTGTTTGTTAGGGCATTTGGCATCAAGTGCTCCTCTGGTCTACATGTGAGATGTACATGTATGGGTCTGGATGGCATGTTTTATGGATAAGATCATGTCATGTCATCAGCCCTGAAGTGGCACCCATCTGAGTTGCTGCCTGACAGGCTGAGTAGTTGAGGGAATGTGTAACCCCCCGTTCAGCAGTGCATTCAGGGCCCAATTGTCTGTTCTGCCTCTGCTGTTTCACAACTGTTTTCTGACATGCTTGCCATCATGTGATTCTCGCACAGAGCTCAGGTGAGTGACGCGCGTCTGCATGGTTGCAGATTTCATCAGGCAGGGCCATTCCTGTGCTGCCCCACCACACCTACCCAGGAAATGTCATCTTGTCCAGCAAGGCATCCTCGGGACTGTCCCCACCAGTGCACTGGGATCCAGAAATAGAGAAGTTGAGTCTGGCTCATCTTGGAGCAGCTTGCAGAGAGGCCCTAGCAGCAGTGGTGGGGCCTGGCGGAGGGCAGGGCAATGCCCAGCATGCCCTTGAAGAGGAGGCACACATCAGCCCTGAAGGGTCACATGGCAGCTTTGACAGCAACGCAGACACTGCCATTGGTAGGGCGTCACATTGCACGGCCTTCACTTTCATTTCCTATGCTGCACATAACTTGTCCAACATCGCTGCCTTTCTGCGATAGTTGATGCCGCTACATTACGCTGCCGCCCCCTTTGTACCGCTGTGCTACCCTTCCAGCATCTCAAGACATGCTGTGACACTTTCTCAGTCCAGCACAAAAGAGCAGTGATGCCACTACAGGATGGGAACACAGTATGTTTCAATGTCACAGGTTTTGCATCAGATGCATGGATGAATACACAGATCAACAGGACTGCAGTCAGTGACAGCACCAACACACACGGGGTGAAGACCAACACAACAGGCTGACCATCATTGTGGGGCTGCAGGGTCTCCCAGTGCAGCAGGCGGGGCCCTGAGGGGGCGCAGCAAGGGGGGGCCAGGCTCGTCAGTCCTGGACCAGGCCAGAGGGCCAGTCCTGCAGCGGCCCCTCCAGGTGGAGGACAGCATCCATTTCTTGCACCAGCGCATCCAGGAATTCAATGCCTGCCTCCCCTACACAGGTAAGCACAACAGCCCTCGTGCAATGCTGTTGTGCCGGTCTGTCTTGCGCGCATGATCATGTGAACACTTGCTGCGTGCTGTGTCAGCATCACGTGAGGTGCCGGTAGCAGCAGCCTGGAAGGCGTTTATAGCTTGCAGGAGGTTTAGCAGTGGTTTCAAAGCGTGGGGCATCAAGAGCATACGCCTATCACTTGGAGAACAGTGCACATGTATGCATTTCCACACTTGCTTTGGTTGTGCCTTGCTAGGGCCCCTTGCTGCAAACCTTGCTATAGCATGTATGCTTGACTTGCTTACTGCACCACTGCGTGCACAGGTTTGTTCTGCTTGATTTACATGCCAGGTGCATTATTGGTTTGCAAGAGCGCATGTGTGCGGCATATGACTCATACTTCCCTACAACATTGGTGTGAAACCACGCTGTACGATTGCGGCTTCCAGTCCTGTTTTGACACTGCAGAGTGCAGCTTGCACACACCATATAAACTTTACATTGCAAGTGTCTAATAACAATAATAACAATGATAATAAATTCGGTAAATTCGGTTCCAGCTCATGATGAGCTAGGTACGTGCGGGATTATACTGTCTCAGACTGTAAGAGCCATCTCAACGTTACTTGCAGGAGTGTCAGTAGGAACGCGGCCAGAGGAAGCTGGAGCCTGGATGACCAGCCTACTGGGGCTACTGCCCTCACCAGTGGGGCCGTCTGCAAAAGCCCCACCGCCAGATTCCCCTGAGGCTCTGCAATACATTGCGGTGCTGCAGTGCCTACAGCGGCTGGTGTCAGCCCCAGCACTTGCCACTGGCATGCTCAATACCATAGGTCATACATCACCCACAACTGCAACTGTACTAGATGTATCCCCTTGCACTTCTATACTGTCTGCTTTGTTGGCTCAAGACTAGTAGTCCATCCTCCTCCTCCTCCTCCTCCTCCTCATCAGCCTCCTCCTTCCCCTCCTCTTCCCCTCCTCCTTCCCCTTCTCCTTCCTCTCCTCCTCTTCCTCCTCCTCTTCCTCCTCCTCCCCTCCTCCATTCTTGTTAGTATGCTGAGAACACTCACATAGTCAGGAGTATGGGTACTTGCACTTGAAGCAAGAAAGAGGATGCTGGTCTCAGCTGGGCCGTCATGTGCTGAGAGTGCATGTGCGTGGCAGTGCATGCTTGATGAACATGTGTCTGGCATACCTCAGCTCTGACTCAAAGCAAGTGCCTGGAATAGCAGCAAAGTGATCAGCAGTACTTGTCTCAAGCTGCATATCTTGCAGAGCTCGTTCGTCAATCTATGTCTGGCACCGAGGCACTCTCTAGAAATGTCAAATGCTGTTAGGCTTTGTTGGTCACCTTGCTGGTCAGCTGTTAGCCTTACACTGAACACAATATGGGTATGTTGTAAAACTCTTGCCAGGCATCATATATGCATTGCAGATCAGGTTATCAAATGCAGTATTGCTGCGCAAGACAGACTGCTTTGAAGAGACAAGATCTTGTCCCACACGTACCTGGCTCATCATGAGCTGGAAAGCAAATTTATTATCATTATTATTGTTGTTGTTGTGTTTGCTGTTCAGGGAGTCCTGCAAGGATTTTTGCTTGCCTAGCATGTGGCCATGAGCAGGTGGCTGCAGAAGCTGGCAGGCTGCTCACACGGGTGTGGGCTCCCCGAGCCGCCCGTAGGGGGGGACCCACCTGGACCCTCACCAAGGCTGATCGCCCTCAAGAAGAAGATGGGGGCCAGCTCAGCAGCATTGAGGACCCTGTGATTTCCAAACAGGCAAAAAGCATATGCCTGGGTCCCACTGGCAGGTACAGACAACAGTTTGTTGTGCTGTGCAACTCGTGTGTCAATTTGCCATGACCACTCCAGGTTTGTGCTGTAGCTAAGCCAGCTAAACAGGTGTATTACATGACTAGCAATGACCGTATGTCAGAATTGTTACATGAAAGATCACTGTGCAAGGTTGCGTCAGCAATGCTTCTGTTTGTGCTCAGAGGGCGGGTCTGTAACACTTATGGATCGGCTGAAACAATAGACTTTCTGGAGCAGAATTGGTTGGTGCTTTGCAGCACTAGTTTATGAGTGGCTGGTACCCCAAAATCCCTCACCATCTTCTGGGCCTTCTGCAGCAGCTGGCGCAGCTGTGAGGCAGTACGCAACCTTACCTCACCCTAATCTTGCTCAGAGACCGGCATAGAGTCTCCATCAGTAGAGCCTTGCTTGACCAATGAAAGCCAACTGTCAAGAAATCAAAACGGTTGCAACAAAAGCAACCACTGGCCCTGACCAAAGCTTTCAGTCCAAGCAGTTGTTGATGACAGCTGTGTGTTGCAGGCCTGTTCTGTTGATGGCTGCCCTGCGAGGAGACAGGGCTGCAGGGCCTGTGGCCACAATGGCCCTCGTAGAGGCCATTGCTGCAGTTGTATGTGAGCCTGGTGTCCACACCACCGACCCCATCATCTTGTCAGCTATGCTTCAGGTTGGCCCACTATTAATTGATCAATTTGAACCTGTGCCAGCCTTTACTCTCGCATTAGCCAAATAGGTATCAGGTATGCCTCACCCCGATTCAGACAACTGTGGTCTGATCATACAGTGTCACGCAGCAGGCAGACCTGTCTGCTGGGCAGCAACCAGCCCAATGGCTCTGTTGCTGTCGAGGCACATTCTGCGTTTCAGCTGTTGTGTATGCCTTACATCTGCTGAGCAGCTGCATGACATGCCATTGCCTGTGGCTCAGACCGGGATGTTGCAAAGGACTGCTGCAAGATTCTGCAAGGGCTGAGATTCTTGCAGTGTTCAGCAGTTTTTTGACAGACGCTTGTAGTGGCACTTGATGTCAGTAGACCTGATTGTGAGAAAGTCACTTGGAAGTGGTGCTCTTATGCCACACCAGTTTGCATGGATGCTACCATCTTGCATTTGATTATGCCACAATCCAACACCCTTTCATGCAGTCATGTCCTGGACCATGAGTCAGCCAAGCTGAGCTTGTCACACCTGAGTCATCTAGACAGAGTGGCCAGCAGACTGCCTTTCATGACTGGTTGATGATGCATGAGCCACAACTGCACCTTATCAGGGTTCACAGCTGCAGCTATTATGACACATGAGCATCGTGGTTATGTCAGGAGGTGGCCGGCCTGGGGGCACCCCTCTTTGCCCTATTTGAGCACCCCGCGCACCGCCTGCTGGATGGGGTAGCCCTCATGATGCGAGCAGTAGCTGAGGGAGGCGTGTTGGCAGCAGCCCCCATGCGTGAAGCAGCCCTAGCTGAAGGAGCCCTGCTGTCCCACCTCCTCTTGGCCACAACTCAACCGGTTGGCTTTCTCCTATGTTTGTCAGCCCATGTGTATCTGCACATAAGCACCTGAAAAGCAGCTCAATGGCCATGTTCACCGCATGCTCACCAGCAGCTTTGCTTGGCCAATCCTGTTGTCACAACAAGCAGCATTCATAGCCTTCCTTGTGCTACCCCTCCTCCTCTATCCTGATCCCTCACTTCACAGCAGAAACAAGCAACTGGTTCCAGAAACACACAACTGCAGCTGGTCTTGGGCAACTGGGGCTAGGAGGTAGCAAATGTATCAATCAATTTGCGTCTATATGGTCCCGCCATCGTGCGCACTTGTCATGCATGCTGTACGTTCACGCTGTTGTCTGTCTTGCTTTCCTGACAAAGTCGGTAGGTGCAGGGGGCTAGGGGCCGTTTGAGCCAGGACCTAGTGGCCCTGTGGGTGGACGAGTATGGCCCTGCCCTGGCTCTCATGCGGCGCATCTTCCCTGCCGGCCTCATGCGCTACCTCAGCGTCAGGAAGCCCACACCTGTCACACCTCACCTTGTCAACCCAAGCCAACCATTGCAGGTGGGTTTTGCCCAGGATTATGCCACAACATTGTTCAAAAGCTTCACTTTTTTTGTTTCGACCTTGTTTTTGTTTCAGTTTTGTTAATGGTTTGTCAGGATTTGTAAGCCCAGTTTTGTTAGATGTTAGTTTGGAAACTTGCACTGCGGACAAAAGGAGTGTTAGGCACAGACAAGCCTGTTGCTACTTGACTCATCGACATGGTCAATGGTGTGGCTTGGATCGGCTTGATGCCAGCAGTGAGCAACATGTCCAACTCATCAGATCAGGCTCGCTGATTCAGGGGAATTTGTCATGCGTCAAAAGTATACCAACTTTTCTGGATCCTGTAATTGTTTACCATCACTTTGCTGGGATCACTGTTGCCCAGCTGAGATGCAACCGACAGAAGGTCAAAGTACAAGCTGTGTAAGCGGCAGCACACCGATACCCAACACAGTCACTGGCGCCTGTAGAGATTCAACTGCTCAGTGTAATAATATTTATTAGCTGCATTGCATGTAGCAGCTCACAAATATCATTACATTTCTAAGTCAGATATGAAATGCAAGCAGGGGCCTCCTCCATTGGCGCCTGCAAAGGCTCCCCCCTCTCAGGCAGACCCAAGCCCCTTGTCACCCACCCAGCGCTCCTCAGCCTTCACAGCCAAGTCCAACAACCCCATGTCCCCAAAGGGGGCCCAGGACCCTGGTGCCCTCAGACCAGACCCCCTGTCACAGCCTGGCAGCAGTGAGCAGCAACCTGCTCTGTTGAGACAAGCAGCGTCTTCTGCGCAGTCACGTGCCCCAGGTATGAACAGATTTTGGTCTCAAGACATCCTTACAGCCGTGGACATGCGTTGCTGCCTGGCAGGCAGCTGCCATCCTCATACTCTACAGACTACTCTGACAATCATTGCTCCTCGTACTCTACAGACTACTCTGACAACCCTTGCTCCTCGTACTCTACACACTACTCTGACAACCATTGCTCCTTGTACTCTACAGACTACTCTGACAGCCATTGCTGTGTGGCTGTTTCTGCAAACAGCCCTATGCGCATGACAACACAGCACAATGTACATTACTTGACCACTTGTGCACGCCATAGCATGAACCCCTGGTACAATCATTCATCTGGTTTCAAGCATTTAAGTGTATCCTGCCCCCCTTTGCCAAGAGAGCAAGTGTGATGTGTAATCATGCACTGTGATCATGATGCACAGAGGCTGAAATGTGATGCAGGAGGTGGTGCAGTGCAGCAGGCGCCTGAAGGCAGCATTGGGACCTTAGAAGGCAGCATGCAAAGGGGAGCCTCCCTGAATGTTCCCCCACCTGTGGCCAGGACTGCAGGGGGGCTGAAAGGCAATTGGGGCCTCTTCTGGGGTGCTGTGCAGAGGGACCACTGCCATGCTGGCCTGATCTGGAATGAGGGCACTAGGGCAGAGCTGCGAGAAGCCCTTCAGGTGCAAAGCAACTGCTTCTTGAACACCCTGAAATCAAGCTTTGCCTGATCCTAAAGAAGATTGCCAGGATGCATGGGATACATTATGTAAAGATCACATCAGTTCGGCAATGTTTCTGCTGTTGATGACAGGCGCTTGCAGCAGTCTCGTCACCTTCATCAAGCATGCATGCTACAGCATACAGTGGCAGATGCCACGTTGCTCCATGTGCTGTTGAACTAACAATGTGATTTCTGTAAAAAGTTGAGGTATGCTGCTTTATGTTGCCTAGCAGCACTGGCCTAAAGGGGCAGTGTCAAGGTAGGAGCCCAAGCAAGGAGCCCAGGCAAGGCAAGAGCTGGAAAGATAGCAGTTGCCAGCACTTGTCCGACTGGCAAAATCTCAATCATGCTGATGTGTTGCCTTTCAGACTGAAGAGGCATTACTAAGGCAGGGCCGCATGAGGGTGGCTGAAGGAGCAGGCCAAAAGCTGTGCTGGAATGCACGAGAGTTCAGGGTGGGGTACCCCAGCCTAGCCTCCCAGCTGTGCATTGGGGGGGTCTATGTCAGGCTTCTGCTGGATGGTGTTGATCAGGTGATGCGTTGACTGTCATGTAGAATATGAGATCATGTGATGTTGGGTCAGATGATGGTCACACAAGGATGCCCTTATTAAGCTGTCCAGGACAGTCTTGCATCAAGAACTTGCATCATACAAGAAAGCACAAAACCACAAAGTAAAGCAAAGCCAGTGGTCCTCCTGCTCAGCCAGATGGGGGGGCAGGGACGTGGGGGTGGGGGGTGAGCTTAGCAGCATGAGGGAAGCCTAGAAGATGAAATTTGGCTACAGTCACCCCCGGGTGCCTCTCCGGTCACCCCACCTGACCTTGACTTTCCCATCCATTCTCCCTGTATTTCCCCCAGCAGGCACAGCTTGGGAGGAGGGGGGGGCCAAAGCCTACCATGAGTGGTTCAGATGCAGATGCTGTTTGTCTGCATGTTTCATTACAGACTAGACTGCGCTGATCACCCCTGCAACATATATGGGGTTCTTATTGGGAGACAGACATACATTGACAATGTATGGGAAGACCAACATATGTTGACACCTTTGGCATCTGTCCCCAGGGAGCAGTGGAGAAGGTGGCTGGTCCCAAGGATCTGTTCCAATCCCTGTATCACCACTTCCTGTGCCTGGCAGACACAGGCCTGCAGCTCAGCCCTGCAGCCAAACCCACCCCGGGCGGGGGGTCCCCCACCCCCGGCCCTTGCGTGGCAGCAGGGGTGCAGGGGGATGTGGAAGGGGAGAGGGTGTTGTGCATCAGGGCCATGGCAGCTGTTTACCTTAAGCATGCTGGGGTCATAGGTGTGTTACCAGTTGCAGCTGCAGATATTGTACATGCACGTCCACTTGTTCACTCATGCTTGCACTTAGCATGTTTACAGGTGTGCTGGAGTAATAGGTTAGTAATGCTACCAATTTTGACTGCAGATGAGTATATGGATGTCCATTGTTTGCTCATGCTGTTGCTTAGCATGTTTTATAGCCGTGCTGAATGACTTTTTCTTCTTATTGCAAGACACTGCAGCTAAACAGCAGAAATAGCTTCATCTTGTTGCACTAGGCACAGCTTATGTGAAGCACACACTACACAGCTCATTTACTCCTGCTGGCTGCATTGCAGACAATCAGCGAGACTGACAATGCATGCTTTACAGGGGCGTTTGATGGTGTGGGACATGTGACAGCCCTGCTGGACTACAGCATGGACAGGGCTGTTCGGTGCTGCCTGCTGAGGCTGCTGGAGTCCCTTTTGGCTCCAGAGGCTAGTAGGCAAGATGAGAAGGCAGGCAGAGTTGCTGCTGCCAATGGCCGAGCCTTTGTTGAGGCTGGGGGCGTTCAGCTTGCTGTGGACTTGGTTGCAGGTCAGACCCTGACAAGCTCTATCATCCTTGCTGTGAATCATAGTTGCATTTCAATTTTGCAACCATTGTTTTGCCTGCTACTTGTGTGCTTGCATGCTGTTTGTTATACCCAAGTCTGTGGCAGACAGTGTGTATGATACCATGCAATTTCATGCTGCTGTCAAAGTCACATGTGAGCTGCTGTTGAAGACAGATTTCATCACCATTGTGAGCCAAAAGGACAGTCGCCAAGATGGTCAGATCAGCTGCATAACACTGGTGCCTGCACAGAGCTTTGTCAACAATGCAAGTCCCAACAAACAGAAACTGCAGTGTGCACAAACCTGCATCAGCTGTTTTGCACAAGCGGTGTGGAAGAGTGACTTTGTGGTGAGTAGGTGCACATGAGGCACAGGAGAGGACCCAAGCTCCCCTTCAGACCAACCTCATCGCCTACTCCAGCCATGCTGAAGCCCCCAAGGAGTGGTTCTACTACCCCAATAATGCCCAACCCCCACCCAACCCCACGGAAGGTACTGAGCCATCATTACTCTCTCTCCCATTGCTGTAGATTGCTGTGCCCATGTGGCTGATTCAATGTCTTGTGAGCAGCATTCAACATCATGTCATCAGCAGTCAACTTGGATTGTGTCATGCATGTTGTAGCAGCTCATTCTCACAGATAAGTGCTGTCTGTGGCAGGCTGCTGCAAAAATCGCCAGGTGTCACATGAAGGCAGCCGCACCGCAATCCCCAGCATCATACTCAGGCGTGTCTGCATTGTCCGGGATGTTGCATAAGAGTTCCCAAGCAGGGCAGGGCAGCTATGAGACTGTGCTTGAGTCAAGTGATGTTTTCATTGACTCCATGACATGGTGTTGTACAGAAGGGCAGCAAGGGCCCATCACCAAAGCAGAGCTGAAGCAGGCCTTTGCTCGGGGCCAGGTGGGGTTGAGTACCCCCTTCTGGGCCGCAGGCATGCCTGAGCCCCAACCAATGGCATCCATCCGAGAGCTTCGCTGGCTGGTGTCTCACCGCCTTGGTACTTCTTCATCTTGGAGCTCTTGTGTGTTGTTTGGAATATTTGAAATGGGACATGTCGTTGCTGTATGACTTATTGCTTGTCATGTCAATGTGTGAGCAAGATGTGCTCTTGTTGCATGCTACACGCATGCTGTGTAGCGCGTGATCGTCTCATGGCTCACCAGTCTTGGTGTGTGTGTGGTGTGAGAGACAGCATTTCACCAGCAGCAGCAGCAGCAGCAGCAGCATGAAAGAGACAGAATTTCAGCAGGAAGCCCCTGTCACTTGCTCAGGGCACCAGCTGCAGATCAATATCAGCGACTGCTTTCCATGCTGTTGTTTCAGGCATTGCATTCTTGCATCATGGCTGAACATCTTCTCAAAGTCAGACCCTACTGCAACACTGCTGTGCTGTTGCCTTTTAACAATCGTGAGCTGATGCTGCACACACTCACAAGCTGCTTCTGAACATGTACCTCAACTGTTTCTGCACACTCTCACATACACGTCCTGCACTCGCAGGGGAGCTTGGTCCATTTGCCATGGCGGAGATTGGTCTGAGACTGCTGCATAGTCTTGTCAGGCTGCAGCCAGCGCAAGGGGAAGGGGGCCGCACTCTGTACCCCCTACCCTTGGTCCACCGCCAGATTGCTGGCCCTACCTGTCTTCCCCACCTTGCTCAGGTGGGGCTTGCTCTCTCCTGCCTTGCCCTGCCTTGCCCTGCCTTCATGTGTCTCCACAAAACATGTTGCACACTGTCCAGAAGCTGCAGCATGATCCAGCTGTGAGTTTCCAGTGTGATGTGGCGTTCTTGACCACCATGTAGCATCTGGTAATGGCCCTTAGGCCCTGTAGGAATGATCACTGCCAGGTGCATACTGACACACCAAAGACACAGTTGCATCAGGTTGGAGAACTGACATGAGCAACGTTTGATGTGGGTGTTGCTCACATCACTTCTTCGTCCTGATGCAACTGCATCTTTGGTGTGTCAGTATGCACCTCGCAGAAGATCTGTGGTCCAGGGCCTCTCAGACTTCAAGCTCTGTGACTGTCAAGCTCTTTTCAATCTCGAACATCTCTTTTAATTCAGAAATGTCATCCCTGCCCTGGAAATCTAAATAGAGAAACGTCTGGGGACAGTGAAAACGCGCTTCTACATTGTGAAGATGTTTTAGATACCGCTAAGGTTGGGCTGACGCACTTCTGCTCAGTAGGTTTGAAAGTTCGGAAGTTCAAACTGATGGTGCAGGTGTTGTTGACTGGCGAACCAGCCCTGGTTGCATCAGCATGCAGCCTGCTGCAAAAGGCCCTGCACCACAACGCTGAGGCCCTGCCCCGCCTGTACCAGACCGGCCTCTACTTCTTTGCCTTGGCCTACTGTGGCTCCAACCTGCTGGAGGTGGCCACCCTTTTCCAGGTATGCCTTTGCTCTGCTTCTTTGCGCTCACCTGCTTTGGTGAATGACCCAAGAAATCAGGATGCACTTTTTCCCACACCATGCACCCTCCAGGCATGGTCGCAGCAAATCAGGTGTTTCTTATAAAAACATTCGTAGCAGAAGCAGCACATGTGCTGCATACAATCCTGCTTATCGGTTGTGTTGTCTGCGCATAGCTTTATGCATGTTGCGGTACACATCTTGCCGCTGTTGGTCAGCCATGAATTCAAAACAAACATATATCCGCTTGTCCTAGGGAATGCTTCTGTTAGCACCTCAGATAACTTGCAGCAGCTCTGTGGGCCATAGCAAACGTCTGACGTCAACACTGCGTCACAATCTTTTGAATGGCAACACCCAAACCTGTGTTGCAGGTCTCTCATCTGGTACAGCACTTTGGGGGCGGGGTGTCAAGTGGGGTGGGCACCCTAGCAGCTCGCAGCTTCCTCGGTGGTCTCCTGCCAGAATCCCTTCTGTACGTCCTCACCACCTCCGGTCCCCAAGCTTTCGCTGCAGCCATGGTTGGGGACTCTGACAGTCCCGAGCTGGTCTGGACCCATCGCATGAGGGCACAGCGGTTAGTACCCCAAATGCACCAGCATGTGGGGGAGTTAGCGCAGCGATTAGGGCAGTTTTGCCATAAGGTTTGGGAATATGTGGCCTGTCCTCCAATGGCATATCCAGAGCTGGCAGAAGAGATGTGGTGCCATAGATACTACCTCAGGAACCTGTGTGACGAGGACCGATTTCCCAACTGGCCCATTGTGGATCATGTCCAATTCCTACAGGTGGGGTGTTCACAGACAACCTGTCATCCTTGAATATTCCCTGTATGATGTGACCATTACAGGAACAGATTCACGGCTGAGGTGCGTTTCAATGTGAAAGTGTGTGGTTTTGTCTGTGCATGGTATGGATGGTGTCTATGGTATAGATCAGTAGATAGATACTGGTGCACAATGCAAACATTGACCTGTCATGCATGACATACGATGTGGCGTCTGATGAGAATTGCTGTGATGCAGGCCTTGCTGGAAGAGTGGCGCAATGAGCTGGCAAGGAAGCCGTTAGTCATGAGCGAGAGGGAAGCCTGTGCTGTGCTGGGGGTGCAGCAGGAGGAGGGGGGTCAGACCCAGGAAGGGCCCTTGTCTGAAGATGCCCTCAAAGCCGCTTACAGGTCAGTCATGACCTCTAACTCTCTGTATTGCAATGTTGATTACTGCTGTGCCTGTCTGTGTTCAGTAGCTGAATTTATCTAATGCTGCATCTACTGGTACTGTTTGTGTGCACTGGAATATTGATATCAGAAACCAGTGTGCTCGAAACAAAGAAGTGTAAGTCATTTGTGAAGTCTTCATCTCAGCAGCGTTTGCAAAGAGTGATTGTTGCATCTGTGATAGCATAAAAGATATCCAGTGTAGCCAAGACATTGAAGATGCAGATGTGCTGTAATGCAGGAAGCTGGCAAGGAAATACCACCCCGACAAGAATCCCCAGGGCCGGGACAAGTTCATGGCAGTGCAAAAGGCATATGAGAGGCTGCAAATGGGGGCCCAGGGGGGTCAGGGACCCCAACCCTGGAGGCTCCTGCTCTTGCTCAAAGTACTACTCCCTGCCTTTCACAATGGCTAGCTGTGACTTGCAATTTGGTCAGAGCGCATGTTTGCAATTGGCTGAGCTGTCATACATGTCGACCATCAAACCTGTATACAGAGACACTGTCTACGCTCAAGTTCCACACTGCTGCTTGTTAAGCATGTATGCTGAGTGGCCTATCGGACGGGCAATGTTGACAGTCAAAGGACAGCTTCAAGCGTGATAGTTGCATGCTAAGTACCTCATCTGACTGGCGCTCTGTATGTATTCAGCAAGGCTCAGGACACTGGGAGTTACTCAAGACACAGCGTGTGCATGTCAGTGTGTATTGGCTCGCAGGACTAGGGTTCAGGCACACCTAGTAGGTACCTGGCAAGAACAATTTGCTGGAACGCCTGTGAATTGTTATTAATATTATTATTGTTATTATTATTATTAGTGTTATTTTTATTACTATTATTAACATTGTTATTATCATTAACGTGTGCATGCAGGCCCAATGTATCCTATTTAGGAGGTACCCAGAGGTCCTGGAGCCTTTCAAGTATGCAGGCTACCCCATGCTGCTGCAAGCTGTCGCCCTGCCCCAGCAGGAGCAGGCAGATGATCCAGCTGCCCACTTCCTGTCTCCCCAGCAGGCCCCTCGCTTGCAGGTCACTTCCTGTTCATGCTGCACAAAGCTCCCTGCTGCTACAACTATAGGACTGGGTGCTTTCCACTCAAACGTGCAAATGTGTTGTGTGTTGCTTGATGTGTTCCTTTGCTTGTTGTTGCATCCTTGCCCTTTCTGCTGACCCTTTCCATGGTTGCTGCTGCTTGGGGAGGCTGGCATGACAATTCTCATTTGGCAATCCATCAGTCTAGCAATGCATCAACCAATCAGTCCATCAATCAATCAATCATTCAATCAGTTGGCCGGTCAGTTACTCAATCGTCAATCTCAATCCATCAATCAGTCAGCCAGTGAATCATCCAATTGATCCATCACTTTCACTCAGTCAACCCCCACATGATTCAATCAACTCATCAACTTATCCTGTGTCTCTAGCACCTCATCAGGGGGTCAACCAACAATGACTGGAAGAACATCATAGCACTGACCATCATGTGTCAGTGGAACATGCATGTGGACATGCAGGCGGCAGTCGAGCTGTGCTGGTTGACGTGTGTCTCATCAGAGCTGAATGGGGAGGAGCTGACTCGGTCAGGTGGCATTGACATCCTGGGATCCCTGCTGGCACGCTGCTGCACCATCATGCCCAAGGACGTACCTGCCAACCAGCCTGCTGCTATCATGACCACCCATGCTCTGCGCACGTGTGCTGGCATGGCCATCTTTGCCAATGCTCAGAAGGAACTTGCCAGCAGGTGCTCCCTGCACACAATCTGCCTTGCCTCTTGTTGCCCTGCTGAGAAGTGTACAACATGGCCTACTTGTGTTTCGTGTCACGCATGACACTGCAAGCTAGCATTGCTCTCATTGGCTTCGCTTCCATCAGCTGCTGTTGTCCATGCGCATGCTTTTGCACTGTGCATGTGACCAAGAAGAGTGTTCTGGCTAAGTCCACCTGGTTAGTGTATGCAAAGCTCCTGCTGTTGCTTTGTGGTTCACAAACCACAAGCATGTCGTATGTGTCTCCCAAATGGTGGGCAAGTAAGGGCCGGCAATGTACATGATTTGCTTTCGGCCTGCACTCGTCCACAGTGTTGCCCCTGAGCCCTGCTGCTGATGTTGGTGAGACAGGCCAGAGTGTGTACGTGATGTGGTTGGGTGCTAACACATGTTGGTGTGACAGGCCAGAGTGTGTACATGATGTGGTTGGGTGCTAACACATGTTGGTGTGACAGGCCAGAGTGTGTACGTGATGTGGTTGGGTGCTGTTCCCTGGAGAGGGCGCCAGCAGCTGTGGATGCCGCCCTGCAGTGCATCATCCAAATGGCACCTGCACCTGCCCTTCAGGTGCTTTCAAGCTGCCTTTCAAGCTGCCTTTCTAGCTGCTTTTCAAGCTGCCTTGCCAGCTGCCTTTCAAGCTGCCTTTCCAGCTGCCTTTCAAGCTGCCTTTTGTTTGCAATGGGCATGCCTGCTTTATCCTGTCAGTCCTCAGTCCTGCTCTGTTCTATCTGCTATGCTGCAGATTGTTGCTGCCTTATTTCTGGGACAATGCACCTGCTGCCCTTACATTTGACAATGCGGCGTCTATGCCCTGGCAGCATGCATGGTGTGTTTACGTGCGTGCAAGATCAGCGACATGTGCGTCATCTAGAAGAGACTATGTGCTCACTACTGTGTGCAACCAACAGCATGCGTCTGTCATTGTGTCACAATTGACTCATCACTGCTGGCTTGTACGCCACAGCTGTGTAAATTCAATTCAGCATGGCCAGTTTGTCAAAGTATGTACAGCAGTACATCATCAAACAGGAGGGAAACTGCGGAAGCTTGTGGCATGCGCAGCAGAGTGGCACTTCACGCCAGTGTGTGATCTGAACTGCAGGAACTGCTTCTGAGGGTGGGAGTCTTGGGTCACGTGGTGCCCCTGCTGTTCGGCTATGATGCAACACACGATGCTGGGTCACAGCCAGACCACTTTGACTATACGGGCAGTCACAAGGCGCAGGGGCCGGCCTTCCTGGGCCTGGGCATCCAGCGAAGCAACATGCAGGTGTACTTTGACTAGATGTCTTGACTAGATGTCTCCGATTGACATCATGGATACAGATCTCAGCCGTTGGGGACATCACTCAAGCAGGACAGTAGGGGCCAACTTTTCCAGTGGTCTGTCATAAGCCTGCCTTGCACATCCCTCAGATTGTTTGACTTTTGATGGACAGAAACCTCATTGGACATGTAAATTCTGACATGCTATCAAACACCCTTTGCACGGCTGCTTGCCAGCTCTGAACATTCAGTGGCCTCATGAGCTGCACCAGCAGCACTCCACATCGCAGCACTCAAACCAGTGGCAGCAGCGTAACAGTAGCAGCTACACAGATCAGTTATGCAGACAGCAGTGACTAAGCTCCATTACAGGTGATGACTGGACAGGTGTCGAAATGTTGTTGCAGGCAGCTCGCAATCACCATGCCATGCTGGCAGCAAGAGCCCTGGGGCGCATGGCAGGGGTGCTGACGGGCCGCCTAGGCACCCCCCCTTGCACTGCAGCTCGGCAAGCCCTGGCAGCGCTGTTGACCCCCAGCTTGGCGGCCCACCTGGCAGAGCCGGACCCCCAGGATCTGCTTCAACAGCTGAATGGCAGCGTTTGCACCCCCCAGGTGGGTGCTTCAGTTCTCTAGCTGAACAGCTTTCATGAGAACCTGGTGAAGCAATGATGCTGCAGGTGTGCTTGGTGTCAGTGCCACAGCTGCAGCAGTCATCCATGCCAGTCAGCACCTGTTAGAGCAGGGCTTGTCATGTCACCAGTACCATGCCATAGCGCTGGGACTCATTTCTGTCTTTGCTCACCCCTGGCGTCCTTACAAAGGCCTTCGTTGGCCAGCATGCTTTCCATTCTATGTTGAGACTCTCAGCAACAACAGCACTGGGACAATGAGCAGTCCAGGACACAGTCCACAGCAACTTGTCTCCTACAGGTCATCTGGAACAGCAAGATGAGAGAGGAGGTTCTGAGTCAGATGGAGACCGAGCGCACCACAGCCAGCACAGCTGACACCGTCTCTGGCCACCATGCTCCTGCAGAGCCGGGCAGTGCCGCCACTGCTGGCAGTGCAGGCACCACCACTGCCAGTGGGTTCAGGTTTGCTGCCCTGGGGAAGGAGCTGGTAGTGGCTGGGGTGTTTGTGCGTGTGTACAATGAGCGACCCAACTTCCCTGTGGCTGACCCTGCTGCCTTCTGCAAGGGCTTAGTCACCTTCATCCACAGTCACATGAAGCCTGAGGTCAGTTCCTGATCTCTCTGCTACTCAGCTGGAATCCCTATTGTTGTGCATGTCGCAACCACAGCACCCTTGTTGTTTTCCCCTATTGTCTCTGGTGGATGGGTGTGTGTGTGCACATGTGTGCGTGCGTGGGGGCATGTGTTGTGTTGACCAAGGTCTGAGGACTTGAAAAACACTGCTTCTAGTGACAAGGTGGGTCTGCTGATCAGCTTCTGTGAGAAGCAGCACCGCATGCCTTGAGCGCGTAGACCCTTCAGCAAACTTGCCGGCATTGATCTTGTGTCAGTATCACAGCAACAACTGCTCAAAGGCTGCAGTCTTGTCAAAGACTGGTTTGCAGTTGAACATAACACACACGCGTGAACCTTTGCTAGGTGTACTATCCCAGCCTTGAGAGGTCAGATACAACCAGGCCAGACAGTGGAAACCAGGCAGGTGTTGCACCAGCACATGACCAGGTTGCTAACGACAAGGCAGACGTGGTCCAGTCCCTTCAAGCCCTGATGAACATCCTTCAGGCTGTGCCCAGAGCGACTGCTCTCATGGCGTCACGTCCTGCACTGGCGCCCCTGCTCAACTGTATAGAGCCCATCTGCAGGTTTGCTGCCCTTTAGCCCTGAAATGATGCACTAGCCCCCCTCTCAAATGTATAGAGCCCATCTGCAGGTTTGATGCCCTTCAGCCCTGGAATGATGCCCTTCAGTGGTTGAATGGTGCCCCTTCAGTCCTTGACCTTGAATGATGCCCTTCAGTCCTTGAATGATGCAGCTGCCTGCTGCAGCTCAGTCAAGGATGCCTTCTGCATAGAGTAGCACTGTCTTGCTGGCTGCTGGTGTGCAACATTGGGTGTGATGTGATGTGATGGTTGCTGCTGGCTTGCTTGCTTGCATCAACAAAACGCCAAAGGGGCTTGAATCCTTCCCTATGATTGCTCGCTTACTTTCTTGCATGGCCCTAAGGACTCTCACAGTCTGTTTGTGAATGACAAGGACGCCGCATGCAGGAGACTGCAAGAGGCAGCAGACAAGGTTGACACCCCTCACACACTTGCCCACAGTCAGCCATCTGACCAGCAGAAACATGAGGCTGAGATTGCCTCCATGGCGCTGGCAGTACTGGTCCGCCTCACAGCCAATGCAGGTGGGCCATAGTCTCCGTCGTGTAAGACCGGCTGCTTTTGGTATGCCTGACTGACAGTCACTCACTGTTCCGTAAGTTGACATACTTGCAGGCAAATTGGATGGGCTTATGTCTTCTTTGCACCAGCATCCCTGGCAGGAACATCCTTGTTTTGCTGCTTGTCAAATGCCTTTTGTACCCCCCATCCCATACAAGTATACCCTCCCATCCTTCTGGCACACACTCAGCAGGCACACCTGTTTGTGTTTTGTAACTATGGTTGGCAGACCTTGTGGAAATCAGCGGCTGCTGTTGCGCACGATGTTAAATAAGAATAATGAGTGTTTGTGGTAGGGTGTGTGGATGCTTTAGCTGAGGAAAGGGCATTGCTGCTGTGCTATTGGCTGGTGCACCGGCCCCCTGGACCCACCCCCCTGCTGCTGGCCCTGCGCCTGCTGCACGCCCTAGCCATCACCCCCCCTGCTGCCTGGGCTGCTGCTGCTCAAGGGGGGGTGGTCTACCTCCTCACTGTGCTTTTGCCTGCCAAGCCAGCTACTCCAGAGTTCAAGGTACCATCCATGGGGTTGCACCCTGTCTTCAGCTGCACTGCTTGTGCATTGCCCCTACACCCCTATACACCTGCGCCTGCTTTGCCCCTACACCCCTACGCCTGCTTTACCCCTACACCCCTATGCCTGCTTTGGCCCTACACTTCAAGACCCCTGAAGCCCTACCAACGAACATGTTAGTACCAAGGCTGACAACCCTTGCTTGCCTGGAGTGGTGTGTGAATGTTGAGTGCTCTATCAAACCCTGCTGCTGTGATAGCTTTGATGTTGAGCAGTGGGCTGCCCCTTGGTCTTGCTTTCCTTTGCGTAAAATATCTGTGTGTACTCCTCAGACAAACCCAAACCGCTCTTCTTGCAAAGGCATGCATCAGCATCACTTGCTGCCTGTGTCTTTGCTGACATTGCTGAGGTGCAGGAGATGAGTGGAACAGTGCAGCTGGCAGCTGCCTGTGCGTTCGTCGCTTCAGACATAAAGTTTGCTGACTAAGTGAGTGAGGTGCAGGAGACGAGTGGAACAGTGCAGCTGGCAGCAGCATCACTGCTGGGCAGGCTGCAGGTGCAGGCCCTGCATGGACCCCGGGTCACCCTCACCCTTCAGCGCCTGCTGCCCCCTGGCTTGGTTGCTGCCATCCAGGCAAGCCCTGCTGTGCTGTGTTGCCTTGGCGTCCCTCCCTCTCTTGTTGTCAAGCTGTTCCACTGACCTTCCAGTGCATGGCAATGTTTCCAGGCAGCATCTTGCTCTTGTGCTGTCCAACATGTGTCCGTCCATCTGAGACTGTATGGTGTGACATTCTCCATACTGACGTCTCAAGCCTGCCAATGTGGCTGTACCCGGGGGCACACATTCACACTGCCATCCACCCTACTGTATGTCTAGCTGTGGCATGGCATGCCTGCCAAAAGCGGGTGTTAAGGTCTGCAGCATGCATGTCATATGTGAGCTTGCACACATGTTTGCATATACATGTGTATGTACGTGCGTATAGGAGGGGTCAGGTCTCTGGGCTGCCACCTTGGGAGGCTCCTGCTATGATTGCTGAAAAATTGTTTATTTTCCTTTTGTTTTTCATTCTAGGAGGGGCCAGGGGAGGCGGCAGTGGCTGCTCTGGGTGAAGCAACAGAGACGCCTGAGAGACTGTGGACCGCCGCCATGAGAGCCAACACTGCTGAGGAGGTTGCACACCTGGCACTGCAAGCCCATGCTGCTCAGGTTAGCCCTCACACTAGAAAAGAAAAGAAAAGAAAAGACTACGCCTTTTGGTGTCAATTTAATGAGAAGCCCAGTATTATACTGGGCTGCCAAACCATCACGCTAGCCTCTGCTCCAGCTTCTTGGATGTGTCTCAAGTGGCTTCAGTCATGCTGTGCCTGGTTACACAAGCTGCCAGGCCTGCACTGTTGCCAGATCTGCTGCTCTTCTAGCTTATTCCACCCAGAGTCGGCTCGTTCCCTGGCTGTACCAATGTGCTGTGAGTTAATGGTGACATTGACATTCCCTTTCTGCCAGTTCCTGTGAGGCACTTTGCTGCTGGCTTTGCCTGTTGCAGCTCTCTTACTGTTTGCATGACTAATATCATTTCGCTTGTTTTCAGCAGCACAATGTTCTGTACAGCCTTTCTAATTAGCTGGTGAGTGCCTCCGTGTTCGGTGGCTGCAACCTGTGACAGCAGAGTTCAGCCTTTTGTGAAGACAGCAGCAGAAAGCAACAGCGTATCAGTGCATGTGTGCAGGCGGCAGGTCAGAGGGATTGGTCCTTGCCTGAGAGCCACCAGATGCAGCTGGAGGGAGATAAGGAGCTGTATGTGGGAGGGGTGCATGTGCACATCTTCCTCAAAGACCCCCACTTCCCCCTTCGTAACCCCAAGGTGAACATGCATCATCACCATGTCCACATAAGATTCATGCAGGTTGTGCATTGCATGGCGTGCGTTCTGGGCTTGCAACCATCAGCAGCCAGGTGATGCTTCAAGTACAGCAGACACACACATAGTACATCCCAGGCAGGCAGTGGCATGCTACTTGACAGCAGCTCTTGTTACACAAGCAGGAGGGGCAACAGACCATGTTCACATGCACCCCTTTTGTGGACAGCATACATTGATGCTGCTGCTGCTGCTGCTGCTGTGCGCAATCTGCATGCACGGCAAACACGCTTTTGGCCACAAAATGCTGATGCCGTCCACATTCATTGTCAAGATTCAGTGTATCTACCTTTGTTCAACTTGAGCTAGCCTGGCTGCACATGCACTGTACAGGCTTTCCTGGAGGGCCTGTTGGAGGCATTCTGTACAGAAGTGGGAGGCAGACAAAACAGTGACAGGGCATTGCTGCTGTCAGCTGCCACAGTGGAACTACTGCGGGCACATGCTCTGCTGGCCGATCATGCTGTGGCCTTGGGCTATGTAGCTCGCCTGTTGAAGCTTTTGGTGGCTCGCCTGCCTGTCAAACACCAAGGTCAGCCTGCCCTGATAAGACCCATCCAGCACAGCAACAGACATTGCTATGTGTGTGCACAGGGTATGACATATTGCTGCACGTACGCCTGCTGAGTACGGTGCTCAGTACTCACCAGAGTCCAGTGAGTGCTGTCCTAATGTGATCCAGCTGCACAGAGCTCAGCTGCTGGAACGATGGCTGAATCATGTGGATGGCCTGGGTGCACAATGCAGCATAGGTTCCTGCTTGGAGTGTGAATCTCTCTGAGCGCATCATGCATGACATGCTGCAGATGCAGCAATTGAAGAAGGCATTTCTGAAGCCCTGTCCTTCAGTCTCTGCAGTTGCTGCATCCAAAGCGCGTCATGCATGATGTGCGTAGACAATGGAAGAGCAATCCTGTAGATCTGACTTCGTTTCTGTGGGCAACATCACCTGCTGTATACCATCCAGCTTTGTGAGCGAAATAGTCTGCGTGCGTGCGTGCAGAGGGTCAGGCCCCCAGCTCTGACCCCCCTGATGAGTTGGGCGGCAGCGTTCTGCGTCTGCTCCACCAATTGGCAAGTGCCACATCAGCAGCTGAGGCACTTGCCCGCACCAGCCCTCCTGCAGCCCCGACCCTCATGGCGGCCATGGGGTGGGGCATGGCCGGAAGTGCCCTAGCCCTGGAGACACTCCAGAGAGCGCTGACGCTGGCTAATAGGGCTAGAGACAGCCTGGTGGGAAGTGCCCTCGGGGCAGGGCTGGTCCAGGTGCTGCTGCAGAGGCTGGATTGGCGATCTGGAAGTGGCGGTGATGCTGACAATCAGGTACCTCAAGATTTGTTTTGATGATGCCTTTGTCGAGGATGGGCATTCATGCTTTGGACTGTGTAAGGGCAGCTGTCCTCCAGGACAACTCATTGCCATTCCACCTCTTTTGCTGCAAGCATGTGCAAGCTTCCCTTGTAGGACTGTCATCCCAGACCACTCAGATAGTCACCCGGCCAGGTCGAGACTAGACATGCTTGATTGCAGCATCCTGCAATCCCACACACTCTGTCACCTGCCAGCTGGCAAGAAGGCTTCATCATGTTTGCATCTTGATATTGTTGCACGACCAACTCATCCAACATACTGTCATGATCAATGCCTGCTCGTGCTTACTAATGTTCCAATCCAAGCACGTATCCATGCCCATCAAAGTCAGCCTGATCAAGCATCACATTCTAGCTTGTTGTGCATTCATGCCAAAAGGCGTACTTCTTCTCCCAAAAGCTGTGAATGATGACTGTGTGATTCGCACACCCACACAGGAAGGGGATGAGGCAGTGGAGAGGGTGCTTGCAGTCGAGGTGCTTCAC
>JAABUK010001658.1_pt1 | contig 41807 bp, 39 predicted proteins | sample 5559141 | NCBI WGS metagenome assembly JAABUK01 (sample SAMN10711869, study PRJNA513367) | rock metagenome | isolation source: Antarctica rocks | place: Antarctica: Victoria Land, Pudding Butte nord | collected 2016-01-03 | reverse complement strand
AACAACAACAACAACAACAACAACAACAACAACAACAACAACAACAACAACAACAACAACAACAACAACAACAACACAGTCTTACCAAGGCCATGATTTCTCGCACAGTCCGCTCCACATGCAGAACTTCTGTCCCTTGCACACGGACCAAGCCTCGCTGGCTGCCAAGTTGAGGAAACAGAACATATGAACCATTCGTTTCCATGACTTTCCTGACCTTGTCGAGCCGATCCAGAAGTATGTTGTCAATCTTATTGCAGTTGACCATGACGTCTTTGACGTAAATCTTGACACCCATAACCAGCTCTCGCAATTTTTGCTTCGCCTGCTGTATTCTTTCTTGCGTCTCCCCAGTGATGAAAACTTCATCCTCGCTGCGCCGAGTAGCGCCATGAGGAACATACCCAAAAACCCGCGGAAATGGTGGAGGGAAGTAGATGGCGGTTTTTGTAGCGGATTCGATCAACTTGATGTTCTTGCGAGTCCGTCCGCAAACGAGAGTGTGCATGGTCAATTCAAGTTTTATGACATCGATTTTGTGCTTGAGCTGTTCGCAAGTCAGTTTGCAGGCGGAAAAATTGTCTACAAACATACTATCTGGTCAATCATCATAAGCACTCGGGTCTTTGCATGTTCCACGCTCTCCATATCACTAAATATGTTGACCCGATACCTTTGGTCCAGGCTAGTCTCCACTCCACCGCTATAGGAGAGACCCGTGACTTCAGGGTCTGTGCCCTTGGGATCAAGAAGGAACATATCAGTTCCTGTATAAGCAGCTATCCGGTCGATATGGCTGAGCACGCTGGTTCGAATGTTGTTCGAGGCGCCGTCGATGATCAGATCCGGATCAACGTCAACAATAGCGGACCGCTTGAGAGAGTGTGTCAGCACAATCCTGGGTGCCCTTGCAATGGGTGCCTTACTAGTGAAATAGGAGTTTCATTCAAGATTTTGGCACGCATCTTGTGAACTAGATCCCCGTCTCCGGATATGCAAACATTGGTGACCTGGCCATGAGGTCGTCTTTGCATCGATTGGGAAGCCTTCAGCTCAGACGAGGTGACAGAGGCCTCGAGTCTTCCTCCACTCTGTTCACTGATTTGCCGACAGAGTTTTCTCAATGTCTCGATGTTGTTCGCGTGGACCGGCAGCTTATGTATGGGCGTGCCCTCGGCTGTTCCTGCCGGAAATGTCCAACGCTGAAGCGCCCCGGGGCTGGAGTGGAGTACATCTTCCACCTCTGGACCGGGCAAGTTGGATGCAAAGGGAACGTTGAAGGCGAGATTGACAGTCGAGTCGACGGAGGTTTGGGAGGCGCCTGTAGGAGGACCTGGAGGGCGGCGAAGCTGTTGAGATGCAGACACATCTCCATGGGGTCTGGACATGCCAAAGGCGGCCGGCGTCATCCGGTCCCAGCCATGGCGAGCCTGGCCTGTGAAGTTTGTGATTTTATGCATCTTGTCCGCACTCCCCCGGGTGCTCGACTTGAAAGGTCGAGGGTCGAAGATTGGGGTGCGGGTGTGATCACGATAGTCGAGGTGGGTATGTCTGACGAGGTGCGGCTAGCGATTCGGTCCGCTAACACGAAACAAGGATACATACAGCGTCTTCAAAGCTTCATGGCTAAACTTCCTTGACACTCGTGAGAGATACCAATAACTGAATAGCAGGGACCGCTTCGCTTCGGAGTTGCGTTTCAACTCGCACAATCATACTCGTATTAGAGCCTGAAGTGGAGACCTTCAGTGCAACGCAGAAGAAAAATGTATAGTGATTCACAAAATTGGATTAACTTGATTGTTAGAGTAGTCTGATTTCATCTTCTCAATTACTATTAACGGTAGAAAGGCAGGTAACAAGTACTTCGCTCTCGGCGAGTCCACTCGGTCGCTGAGCCCGGACTGAATACGTTGTGGGGCCCATCTCAATACCTTGGAGCAGGCCGTGCTTCGACTACCCCGTCAAGAGTCATCCTTCCACCATCATCTATCCGATAATAACGGTCTCCTTCAGCGGTCCGTCTGATCTCATACCGAGGTCCTCCCACCTGGACGTGTTCCCTTCTTACTTGAGGCCGGTCCTCGGGGAAGACGCTCAGTTCGCGCGCCTCAGATCTGAGACTCTGAATAGGCTGGAATGCTTCCTGACGGTCCTCGTAGCGGCGGCTTACAGGTCGAACACTCGAAACTCGCACAATCGACTCTCTTGGTGCTAGGTTATCGTCAAGGTAGGCAGGCTGCCGCGCGGAATAGTCATACATCCGCACGCTTCCGCTTCGCTGGGCAGGTCTTGCTTCAACAGGCTCCCGGGTAATGTAGCGAACCTCTGATGCAGCTGGGCGGGGAGATTCCGCGACGTGGCGAAGATCCGATGTGGCTGGTCGAGTTGCTTCGGCGACGCGTCGATAAACCATCGGGGGTGGTGGCATTTCCTGCTGAATATATCTCGTCTCTCGAAACGGTTCTTCCAAAACCGAGGCAGCCCGAGTTGCACCATTTCGGATGGTTGCTACTTCATTGTAGCTTTCCATATCCATATCCAATCTTCGGGCTGGAGGAGGCGCGACGGAAGCTCGCGCAGGCTGAATAGTCTCGTAGAACCGCTGCCCGTACTCGTCGACGACAACACGACGCTGTGGTGGGGGAGCCATCCGTTGAACTGCATATCGGTGACCAAGTTCTTCATCGTGATAGGCTGGCGACGGAAGAGATCTTTCCTCCACAATTCGTGGCCGCTCATATACTTGGGGCTGGCTTTCAAAATGCAGAGCATCCTGACCCCTCCCAACAGTCTCACCGATAGCATAAGACGGAGCTTGGGAGAGCCGTGTCGGAGTCTGGAAAGAGGGCTCTGCGTATTCTCGCGGTGGTAAGTTTTGGACACTAACTACTCGTCTGAGATCCTGATTGGCCCCGGGCGCATCATTCCGTCCGGCTTTTGAAAGAACACGTGGTACGTTGTGGGGTGTTTGACCCTCAACATCATAGACTACCTGTCGAGTCGGTGGTGGTTCTTGCCGTCGTTCAGGGATATACCGAACTTCTTGCGGTGCTTCAATATCGATGTAAATAGGCCTCCCAGCTGCTGGCCAATTTTTCGTTGCACCCAGTGGTGGCACATTATGAAATGGAGGAGGAGAAACTGGTTCATCTTTGATGATGGGCTCCGGCGACCCCACGGCGCGTCTTCGAGGCCCTTTCCTGCCCTCTTGCACTTTCCTTTTCTTTCTCGGCTGGGAAGTGGAACTTATCATGTCAGGACTTGTCCGCTCAGATTCGATCCCACCCACGCGTCGCTGTGGACCGTAATCTTGTCGATGGCGTCGATTCTGCGAGATTGGAGGACCCTTAGCAACCGCAAGAGGAGACACACGCGATGGTTGAGGGGCAACTGGGGAAGTGATATGGCTTCTTACAATCCTCACGTCTGCATCCGTAGGTGATCCGTATCTTCTAGCGTTTTGGTATTGATTTCTATGCCTGCCGTTGACGCGTCGTTCACGCTCTGGGTATGCTTCCCCTGCTCTTCCGCTTCTGCCATCTTTCAAGTATGTGGGCTGTGTCGGCTCTGGCGGTGAGTACTCAGGCTCGTCCTCATCTTCATCTAGTGCTGCCGAAGCCAGGGTATCACCTCCATCTCTCGCGCGCCCGGTATCGCGGCGAGAATGGGGATTGGGAGCGGTGAGAAAAGCAGGACGAGGAAGGACCTTATAGGGCGAACCTGTGAGATCGACCTGTTGCATCACATCAGAACGACGATCTACAAGCCCGTCAGCATCAAGCTCGTCGTCATTAACGGGCTGCACCTGATGCTTAGAGATAGATGATTTCAGGGAATCATCCCCATCGTGGAGGGTAGAATCGGGTGCTTTGCTGGAGTAGAAGGAATTCTCATCAAAGGAGTCGCTAGCTGAGCCGTTTTCATTGACACCGCGAGGTTCATCAAACACAACGGGTTTGACAAGAGTCAAAGCTTTGGTTAGTACATCGGCAACATCAAACTCTGGTTTAGCTTCTGCAAATGAGGGCTGATGTCTTGCATCAACCCTTTTCTGTTCGACTTGCTCACGCAACACGCGTTCGACACGCTGACGTTGCAACTGTATCTCTGCCCTGACCAAGTCATCTGATTTCGTCAAGAATATAGGATCTAGCTCTGATGCTAGGGGCTTGGAGGAAACTGGTCGTGAAGAAAGAGACGAGGCACTGAACTTTGTTGTCTTTGCTGGAAGCTCTTGTACACTATTGCTGAATTGGAGTCCCGGTAGTTGTGTGGGCGGGGCTGGTTCTGACACCGCAGGAACCGGGGCTGTGATAGGGAACTGGGAAGTATGTTCATCAACCCCTGCCCGCGCCTGAGCATTGACAGGTCGAGACGGTCCCAATCTTGGGTGATTTCCTGCTATTACCTGTTGGTAGATGCTGAGGATTTTTTGGTACTCTAGAGCCTCGTTGACCTCAGTCGGTCGTCGAGGAAGGCCATTTACTGGCGCTTGAATACCAGCTGCGACAGACATCTTCACAGTTGTGGAGATGCTGAGCAGAAACAGGGAAGGCCCACCGCAGCTTCAGAAGTCGCTAATCTTGAGCATCTTTAAAGGGCAAAGGTGAGTCTGGACACGCATGCGTCCTGATATGGTTGCTGGCACATTAAAGTGGTGTGGAGAAAAGGAGAAGGTCCGCTGCTGCTGCTGCGATGGAAAATGGTTCGAGTCTCTAGCGTCCTCTAACATGACTTGGCATAAACATGGCTTTACTAACTACCAGTAGCGAGCCAGCTCACTTGGATGTACTCAGTGGTGACGATGTGACATTCCACTCTGCAGGTTGTTGTGTGCTTTGCTGAAGCCTGTCAAGGAGGGCCACTTGGACTCTTTTGAACTCTAAGCGGTGCAAGAAATAGTTCGCACACCAGATTTGGATTTTCAGGCTGCCAGTGTGGATATCAGTTGTCACCGCGCTGGACGTTGATTCACATGCTGTCAGCAGCCCAAAGGTGTCTGTTATCACAGCTCTCGACAGTACCATTTGAGACATGGGATCTTCTGGACCTGGACGTTGTGACGACCGGGTCATATTCTTCTTTGACATCGACAACTGTCTCTATCCCAGAAACAAGAAAGTGCATGACATAATGCAGGAGCTCATAGACAAATTCTTTATCACCCATCTCTCCTTGTCCGCTGAAGACGCTTTGATGCTCCATCAGAAGTATTACAAGGAGTACGGGCTGGCAATAGAAGGGCTATACCGCCACCACAAGATCTTGCCACTAGAGTTCAACCGCGCGGTTGATGATGCCTTGCCTTTAGATGACGTCTTGAAGCCGGATCCTGACCTTAGCCAATTGTTGGAGAGATTTGATAAGAAGAAGGTCAAGATGTGGTTGTTTACAAATGCCCATGTTACACATGGCAAGAGAGTGGTAAGACTGCTGGGGGTGGAAAATTGCTTTGAGGGTATCACATATTGTGACTATGCAGCAAAAGAGCTGTTGTGCAAGCCTCGACCCGAGATGTTTGAAAAGGCAGAAAGGGAGGCTGGGGCACAAAGTCGGGACCAGTGCTACTTTGTTGGTAAGTGATTGACAACCCGGATTGATTCTGTTGCTGACGGTACAAGATGATTCCTATCTCAACTGCACGCATGCTCATGCTAGAGGATGGCATACCGTACATTTAGTGGAGCCTGAGGTTTCTTCTCCAGCCCAGAGAGCATCCGAATACCAAATCAGCCATCTTCGTCAACTCCATGATCTTTTCCCTCAATTTCTCAAAGCCGGTCCCAATAATACTTGCTAAAAAAATCCATGTTGCATTGCCCCGTTCATGAGCCTATAAAGCCAGCTGCAACGGCCTGGGCGCCTTGAAGAACGTGCAAGGATTGAATCTCCATGCGCCAGCATGACGACCCGAGAATGTGTAATGGACCATGTATGGAACGAAAAATGGAGCTGGAGGGAAGTCGGCAGGAATGTTGTCAACTTCGAACGTTTTGTCAATACACCCAGGTGTCACTAATCCGGATTTATAAGGATCGACATCGGTCTGCGCAGCCTTCTCGGCCCTGGCCCAAACTTGCTTCATCTTCTTCGCATCCAAGTGATGAAGACTCAGCAGGGTGGGAATTTCATCGTGCAGATGCTGCTCCACGATCTTGCCAGACGAATCGATAATGTCTTTCAATTTCTGTCCATTATAGTTCTTGGGACCAGTGTCGAAGACATAGAATCTGAAGCTTTCTAGACCGTCCTCAAACTCTCTGTGTTGCTGAACGTTGGCCTCCATCATACCAGGCTTTCCCGCCAGCTCTTCGATGTCTGGAAACAATGTTTCTTCCTCCACCTCGTGATGGTGAAGCAGAGTCTCGTGAAACATCTGGCAATAGCTCAAGAAGTCGGCGGCGTCTTGCGTATCGAGTTTGAGTGCAGTGCACTGGTTGTAGATGGAATTGAGAGCACGAATAGTTCCATTGTGTATCTGAGCCATCTGTCGTGCAAAACGGATGGCTGGGTGTCCGGCTGGTACGTCCGGATTGCGGCGAGCTCCTGTCTCTGAAATGAGCATGAACGGCCTGTCTGCCCAGCAAGCTGATTCTTCAGCCATTTTGTATGACGGAAGGTCCCAAAATATGTATGTTATTGAGTAAACGGCCGAGAATGTTCGTGACGCAAGAGTCATTTGAAGACAAGTTTTGTATAGGCTGGAGCACGCTGAAATATTGCAATGGTAGATGATGGGGAAAATCGATGAAGGTCCTGCGCACCTCTTCTCTTTAGAGATGCCAGATTCACTTGACCAAGATGCCAACTTGTGCCAAAATTGAGAAGCTTCAACCCACCACCAGCTTTGCGCATATCTGTCGCGCGACGGGGTGACATAGTGAGAAAGGCACACCAAGCCACTACAACGCCTTAAGCCCAAACACACCTACTGCACTGGAGATGAAGCCTCAGATGATGATACGATTGCTCTCGTATGGTCATTGGTCAACTAGTTGATCTCTGCGAGCTCGTTTGCCAATACCCGATCAGGCGAAGAGTAGAGCAATCGTAATAAAGGGACCGCAAGGACTTTGGTTACCAAGCTGGTTAGTAACGTTCCAACAGCATCCGCCGACCGCCAAAGAGACGTGGCCTAACTGGTCTGGATTGATTAGACCAAGCTATACGCCAAGAGGTGACATCTGGGCGTCGCCAGGTACCATGGCTTGAATCGGCCACGGGGAGCATTGCCAGAGAGGCTGCGAAATTCATTGGTGAGCATGCAATTTTAGTATATCGTCTGTATACTAAACATTCAATACGCAAACTGTAACCACGTTGAATAATGCTTGGCTGTCCCGTCCCGTTTTGGAAGGTGGACAGCTCAGTTGGTTTCCCACAGTTGCGAATGCACATGAGCGGAACCTCAATCGATCCAAAAATTCTCAAGGGTTTGGCAGTCGAGTTGGTAACCTATCGACTGGGCTCTGTTCACGAGATGAGCCTTGAGTCGGCCAGTCGCTGTACGATCGGGAAAGCCGTCCTGATCATCACGCACTCGGGGATGTCGAGCTTCTAGCCATAAGCTGGCTTGCTCGATACGGAGTCGGGGAGGTCTCACAGGAAAGCGGCCCGTGAAATAGCAAGTCGAAGTGGTGATCCTGGCAGCATTCCCTCTCTTCCTTTCGAGACGCCCTTAGCCGCTTGGGATGAAGTATATTCCTAACCAGTGATTCGACAATTCAAGAGCCTTTCTTAAACTTGACGCTCTTATGGCATGTGTCGCCGTTTTCATGCTCGTGGTATCTGCACGAGTTGCCTTCCGTCGGGTCGTCAAATAGTGATGGGCCAGCGCCATCCTTGATGGCATTGATAACGTCGATGGCGAAGTCAGCGTTGCTCTCAAAGCAGTCGCGGTATGTTACAGCGTCCTTATTACCACCGGGATCCATGATTTGTCTAGCAGCAATCTTGCTGACAAGCTTTCGAAATGGAGACGAAGGAGGCGTCTTCTCGTAGATGGGCTTCATCTCTTCAGGTCCAGGGACGAGACCAGCTTCATTGCATCCCTTGCGGAATTGGTCAATTGCAAGGTTCTTCAACTCTGTCATCTGCAATCTGGTGCACAAGGTATACAGCCTCTGGCAGGCATCTGCATGGTCCCATTTCTTCTCGATCGGAAGCGCAGATACGTCATCAATCTTTCCTTGATAGAGCCATTTCACGAGCAGTTCGAATGCGAAAGGATCCTCGTCCAAGAGTTCAATCGTCCTTCCTCGAACCTTGGTATCCGTATCGATTACTTCATTTTCAAAGAAACTCGAGTGATGAGAGAGGATGTTGCGATGTAGGGACCAATGTCGCTTCGATGCGCCAACGTAGATATCGATCATGGGTCCACAGAGAAGTCTAGGAAGAAGCGATTCAGCGTTGGTTCCTCATGTTGCGATCCCGGTGCAGCTGCCACTCACTCTGCAAAGGCCTTTGCTGTTATGTTCGCGATATTTGTTGCTGCCATGCGAATGGGACTTCGGGGCTCGTACGCGAAATCGACTCGACGAACAAGCTGGTAATCTGCCGAGTAATGACCCATTGGTCGTCAATTTTCGCAGACTGCAGACGACAAAAATGTCTGTGGGGTCCTTCTATATCATATCATTAAGAATGTGGAAGAGTTCTCAAAGCAAAGTAGATTTGCTTGTTGCGACAATTCGAGCTCTACTAGTACCTGGCAAGGCTCAGGCTGAGCGCACAGATTCGGGCCCAAGGCCGGGTGACAACAAGGATGAGACAGCATTATGGTGAGGCTACCCACCCGGGTGTCTCACTGCTATTGTCCACAGGCCTCGGCCCATGCCACATCAAGTTTTGGAATCCCTACGCGCAGTGCTAAGGTAGGGTGGGTCAACGGTTTTCATCGCTAAATTAGCATCATCCGTGGACTTGACTTCATCTAAAAGCTGTAACTAGGGCAGAGCTTTCGAGAGCAAGGTCCTTAGACAATCTCTATAATCTTTTTCGTGTGTCCTGGTAGGCCTCGCAGGCAGCAAATTGTGATTCCTCTGAGAGAGAGAATACCATGCCAGGTCAAAAACTTCTTCGGATTTTATGCAGACGACAGATTGATTTTGACTCAGATCGAGACGAAGAATACTTCATTGCCTTGAGATTTTTGTTTCTGGCACTGGCCGCTCTTCATTGCTACCAGTAGGGCGCTTGCACTGTCCTTGCAAACATCAGAATCCGCGTTCTATCTGCCGATATCTGCTGGTCATTTTCCGCCTGCCATACCCGTTCCTCCCTTGGGGTCATATCAGCCTTTTTAGGCACAGCTCGAGGTTCCCTCATCGCATGATGAGCTTTGCCTTCAAAGATTTTCTGCAATCGGGCGGGTTCATTCATTCCGGGTACATGTGCTTGCTCTAGAAACCAGCGGAGACCTCTAACATTTGACGTAATTCTCCGCAGCCTGTCCAGAGATCCATATACGACAGATGCTTGGACGAAGGACAATGCAAGCTCAGCCCAGTTGAGAGCCTGATCTGCTGTGGTGCTTGCTGGAGGTTTGCGGAATTCTATCGTGCGTTTAAGCTCAAACAGATTATTGAAATTCCAACAATAGTTTCTGTCATCAAGGGGCTGCATCAATTGTATCATCTGCTCGAGGTTGGCTGCCCTACTAATGGCAGCCATAGAATCGGGTCGAGATCTGCTTTCTCGACCCAGCTTATCGCCATCAAGCCAATTGCTTTTGGCGTGCTCATTTCCTCGACGGCTTGCAGGCACCAGAACCTCAAAAGCGGTTTCGAAATGTATAGCTGCGAGAACAATGCGTCGGATCTCCTCGTCGGTGTATATTTTGGGTGGCTCAAACGAGATGTGAACGTGTGTCGCACAAAGATCGCTATCCGTGATGCTCCAATGACAGTGAAGATAGTCCCAAGTTTGTTCCACCCCTTTCCGCCATGTTGCTCCCGGAAAAGCTCTGAAGATTGGTGATACCAGCTCTATCCCCCCTTTTAAGGACTCTGTCAGCTACGATGTCTTTACTCTAAATCGTAGGATAAGTCGGAAGGGAAGTAGCTCACAAGGTTCACCATATGTACCAATGGTAGGATCTTGAACAAAACACCATTTCCCATAGTAGTGGTCGTCAACTTCTAGTTGGCGAAGCGTCTCTCTCATGGAAGGATATCCTGATACCTGTCTGTTGTAATTAGTTGTAATGATCTCTATGAAGTCTTCTGGTTTCTCTCTCGAATTAGCTTTATTGCGGGCTGTGAGATAGAATTCTGTCTCGATTCCAATCTTGATGGCGCGGTCCCGGAACATAGACTGGGAGGGACTTGTTAACGGCCTGGCGGGTGCCTGGACTGGATGACGCGGTGTTCTCACCCCCTGGACGGCCGCTTGTAATACACCCGGCGGTGATATCCAAGGCATAGTGGGCACCTGTCGCACACGAGACGGAGGCAATGACGGCCTCGCAGTTGGCAAAGGAATTGGCATCATTTCGACCTCAGCCCTATGTGGTGCGCTGGTATGCAGCGGTAGTCGTGTTTGCGGTCGCGGAGGCGGAGGCGTGGCAGCTGGGAAAGACGGCGGCATCAGTATAGGCTCGCTTCCATATGATGAACTGATGTGGTGTGGTCGTCCGGGGCCAGGCTGAGCTGCTGGCCCACTCGGAGGATTGCTCTGAGCTATCGACTGATAATGCGTCCATTCTCTTGGTGTTGCTGTGGATGTTAAGGCCTCCCTACCTCGGGCTGGACGAACAGTGTGCGTTCTGAATGCTTGACCCCGAGAAAGTCTTAGGTGGTCTTCTCTCCCCATGGTTGCTGCAGAATGCTTTCAGATGGTAGTTCAGGAGCTTGTACTGTGAGTGAGAATGTTCTCGGCGAATAAAAATATGTCTTTACTCTTGAAGGTGCTCAACAAGGCGACTGTCATTACAGCAGCCAATGCATCGCAAATTACCCTCTGATGATAAGCAGCACAGAGGAATACTTCGTAGATCGTTGCAGTCATCCGAGGCATGTATGAACACGTTTGGTTGCACAGGCAAAAGAGAAGAGTTCGGGACTCAAGGGAGATTGTTTCAGCCTAAGCATTCGTGAGAACGGTTCGACAGTTCCCGTTGCTGCTTGGGTTTCTAAATTCCAGGGAAGATGGAGTTCTGATAATGGCTGGGTATGCGGCCCAGTGTCTCATCATTGCTGTTCAGTGAGCCTCAAACGCTTCTATCTGCAGCATGACAGATGAATGGATCATAAGTAGAGGTCTCTCGCTCCGTCCAAAGCTGTCGATCAGAATTTCAGTTGAGAACTTGAGATACGTTTGGCTGTGTCCTCGCCACAGTGTTGCCGGGGCTCGGGCTGCGGGCTTCTGACCCCTGCAATCGTCAACTACATGCGTGGTGGGGCACTTTTCGACGCGTCTCCAGCCTCGACGCGTTGAGCAAATAGCCAAAGGACGTCGATGGTCCGACTGCGAGGCCTACCCAGTAGAGCTTCAAGCTTTCTAGAAGAGGACCGCATCCTCGCCTTCGCTACCCTCTCTTTCCATCCAGCTTCACATCTTCACTCTGAATGAAATCCACCAGAACATCGTCTGGCCCCATTGCTCTACAACTCCGATGATCTCGAAGCGTTGCTCATTCAAGAGGAGGATCTGAAAGCTGCGAAAATAAGGGCAGGAATAGTCATCCAGCACAGGTCTTGGGATCTCGCCGAGGCCTTGCGCAGCGAAGACGTTCTCAATCTGGAAACACCATCTCAGCATCCGCTTGCTTGGAAAAAGTTGCCCGCTGGTAGCGAATAGCGGCTTGTAGCAGAGATAATGCCGTTCTCATCCTCGCCCGTGCTGTACCCTCAGAGCTCCTCCCCACCAGCAGCGGGACAGAAAAGGAGGCTCTTTCCCACATTGAACCCAGAAGTACCGAAGAAGAGAAAGATGCTTGGTGGGTTCGTCCTCGACGAAGAGGACGAAGAGGATTCAGTTGTGGCGGATGCAAAGCTACCACCGCCTGCAGTTCTTTCCGCGAAGACGGTGGCTGACAGCCGAGCAGCTGAGGAATCTAGTCTCGACCTTGAAAAGATTGCGGCACGTTCTCCGGGCCCCAGCCTATCTCCACTGCCACACCCAGACAAGCAGCTTCAACCCAGACACAGCATTCCAATTCAAACGAGCTCAGGCGAGTTCGTAAACATCACGCTTCGACCAAAATCCAAGCAGCTGTCGTACGAGCAGACAATCGCCCAGCGCTCTACTACTGCTCCTGGTCGGGCGAAGAAAGCTTACTATGGGGTCGACATTCATAAGCTGCTGGATGAGCATAAAAGCCAGGAGCAGACGGAGGATTCGCGCAGAAAGGCAGGACAGCGAGAAACGCCACTCGAGTCGATCGAGCAGCCTATCGAAGATACCAGCAATGGCAAGTCAATCAAATATCAAATGTGGACGGAGAAATATCGTGCAAGGAAATTCACAGATCTGATTGGTGACGAGAGAACTCATCGATCAGTGCTCCGCTGGCTGAAATCTTGGGATCCCGTTGTCTTCCCTGGGAGCACAAAGTCTATATCAAAGAGGAAGCAGCCTTTTGGTGATCCTAGAAGCCTCGATGACAGACCTCAGCATCGCAAGATCTTGCTGTTGACCGGACCACCCGGACTGGGCAAGACTACGATGGCGCACGTCTGTGCTAGACAGGCTGGATATGAGACACTCGAGATCAATGCCAGCGATGAGCGAAGTCGGGACGTCGTCAAAGGCCGGATACGAGACGCGGTTGGGACAGAGAATGTCCGGGGTATCGATGTTGTGAAGGGTGACAAGAAGACGAGAAAAGCAGGGCGGCCGGTCTGTGTTGTCGTCGACGAAGTAGACGGCGTTGTCTCCGGGTCAACTGGCGGCGGTGGTGAAGGAGGATTCATGAAAGCTCTGATCGATCTTGTCCAGTTGGATCAGAGAAATTCCCAGTCGATTGGTGATGCATCATTTGGACCGAAGAAGTCAAAAAAAGGCGACAAGTTCAGGCTTTTGAGGCCCATCATACTCGTTTGTAACGACCTCTACGCTCCTGCTCTGCGCCCTCTCCGGACATCCTCCTGTACTGACATTATCCATGTTCGCAAACCACCCCTCGAGAAGGCAATAAACCGTCTTACAAGCATATTCGAGAAAGAAGGCATATCTAGCGACGGTGATGCAATTCGACGACTCTGTGAAGCCAGCTGGGGTGTTGGAAGCCGCAAGCAGGGCTATAGTCACAACGGTGGCGCCGGCGAGGGTGATATCAGAGGCGTCTTGGTGCAAGGCGAATGGATCGCGCACAAACTGCGCTCGACTTCCAACCAAGCAAAAGCACCACGTCTCACAAAATCTTGGATCGAAGAAAACGTCCTCAACTCTGACACCAACTCTTCGCGTGGCCTCGGCCGTGGCGGCGTCCGCGAAATCATCGAGCGAGTCTTTATCGAAGGCGCTGGACTCCCCAACCTCCCTACCAAAATCTCTGCCGAAGAAGCAAGACAGTATGCCGAGTCCAAAACAGCCCCCGTCGGAGTATCCGAGCTTCGCAGACACGCCGCAGTAACATCTATCCGCGAGATGGCCGATACACTAGGTGAGCACGACCGCCTGATGACTGATTGCTTTACCACGTATCCCTCCCAAAGCTACCAAGACGACACCTACCTCACCAAACCGGTTGCAGCGTACGACTGGCTCCACTTCAACGATATGCTATCCAGCCGTGTGTTCGGTGGGCAGGAGTGGGAGCTGACTCCCTATCTCAGCCAGAGCGTCTGCGCGTTTCACCACTTATTCGCAGCTGTGAACAATGAGAAGCGCGGGTGGGACGGCGACAATAATGCTGCAGGTGAAAAAGAGGCAGAGGCTCAGGCCCATCCATTTGCTGGTCCAAGAGCGGATTTTGCCGCCTATGAGGCTGAGAAAGCCAATCGCGCTCTCATCACGGAGTTCCAGTCCAGCTTTTCCGGCCCACTGTTCAGACTCTACAGATGCACAGGCGCAATCGCAACGGAGTTGATCCCAAACGTGGCGACGATGCTTGCGCCCGAGGTCAAGCCCGTGGTTGTCGGTGGGAGTGGAGGCCAAGGCAGCATTGCCAGTGTGAGGAAAGAGAGCGAGAAAAATTGCGTTAGAATCGCCAGCCGGGTGATGAATGGGCTGAATGTCACATTCGAGAAGGTCAGAATCGAGATTGAGGGTGGAGGGGCTCATAGCCATGGTGGATTTGCCTTGAGGATGGAGCCGTGAGTGTTGATACCATCTACACCACACCCTTTGCTTTTGTGCTAACATGAGTGATTTTGCCAGACCCCTCGATTCTCTGGCAACCTTTGAGACCAGAAAGTCGACCGGCGGTCCGCCTGTGCCTGTCCGTTACGCCGTCCGACAGCTTCTGGACCAGGAATATCGCAAAGATGCGCTGCGGAGACGCTCGGAGAACCGTCTTGCACGGGGAAGTGGTCATAGTAGGCTTGAGGCTTTGGGTCCTGGTGGAGATGACAAAGAGAACGCAGATGCTGGCAAGAAGAAGCGGGCCAGCATAAGTGGAGGAGGGAAAAGAGACTTCTTTGGCAGGATTGTAAATGAAGCCAGACCGGGGTCCGCGGGAAAAGGAATGGAGAGTGCTGGAAGCAAGTCTGCTGAGAAGGCGGAGAAGAGGATTTGGGTCAGTTTTCATGAGGGGTTTTCGAATGCGGTGAGGAAACCGATTACCTTGAAGGGGCTTTTGGATAGCTTCTGAGTCATGGAGGGTCTGGTCTGTGCGAACAGCGGGGAGATGTTGAAGAAAAACAAGGGACGGGATGGGACTTGCTGGAGGAGACAGCTAGAGAATGAAGACATACTTCAAGTCCTACTCTTGTTGTCGTAGAGCTGGAGGACCGAATCTCTGTGCATAGCTGTACTACAATAGCCAACCATCACCAGTAGGTTCTGCCGACATCGTGAAGAGGTCTGCTTCCCAATTTGCATGGCCCAAGTCCAGCGAAGGATTCATCGTTGATGATGAGCCGTATTCGGATGCGTTGGTATATACTGGCGTTGGTCCTTCCTTGATCTTTCACCATGCCGAAAGGTGGTGTGACAGGTTGTGATGAGACGTCCTGTTGGCGTCTTGCCACCTGGATATTCTGGTTCTAGTGCAGCATAGCGTCAAGCTGTTTGAGAGCATGAAAAGGCTCTCGGCACAGCTCGGTAGAATTGAGGCTTTTTCCAGAGTTTGAGGAAGCTGTATCTGAAGAGGGAAGTTGAGTCATCTACCTGCCGGTTACGGGCGACTGGTATTTTCCGCCAGTGTCGGACAGCCTCTGAGGTGTCCTCTAGACCGTCTTGGAGAACTTTACCGACCGACGACGTGATATTTCGAAACCATACTTGGAGTTCTCCACGACAGAGCAACCCCATGACTGGCGACAAGTCAGACTATTCATCTCAGCTGTATGTCAACTCAGCAACGCGTCTTTCGATCTCAGGAACAGCTCTGAGCTGCAGATCGATCTCTTCTTTCTCATCCTCGAGTCTCAAACGCTTCTCAGCATTGAGATGGGTGAAAATGTATCCACCTTGTCCATCAAATTGCAGAATGCGAGTGTGATATTTCCACAGACTCCTCCGATGGCTGACGGTCATAAGTGTTGTTCCCAAACCTTTGGCGGTGTCGTACATTTTCTTCTCAATTTCCAGAGTCACGCTGCTCGTGCATTCGTCAAGAATGGCATATTTCGGTTTGTGATAGAAGAGTCGAGCCATGGCAATACGCTGCTGTAGACCTCCTGAAAAAACATCTCGCCATTCCTCAATCGCATCCCACCCTCCTTGACGATCAACGATAGATTCAATTTCCAAAATCTGTAGGATCTGAAACAGATCATTCTCTGTTGCCTTTTTCGCGCGAAACTCGTACAGCGAGTCGGGATAGATGATTTGATCACGTAGTGTGCCCCGTGAGAGATATGGCCGTTGCGGAATGTAGAAAATATTTTCAAAGCTGGGCTTCTTGACTGAGCCACCATAAACCGGCCAAAGACCGCCGAGGATGCGGAAGAGAGAAGACTTCCCACACCCATTCGGACCGACAATGAGAAGATGATCTCCCGGTCGGATGGAGAACGTCAGCTTCTTTACGAGAACGTCTCCATTCGGTGAAACGATAGGCACTTCGGTGAATTCGATATTTTCACTTTCAATTATCTCGCCGCGCCCTTGCAGGACAGCTGCATTCTCCTCCGTTGAGGCTGACGAGACCAATTTCTTCTCGAAATGACCAGCAGTCACGTCATCCATAACGTCGAGTAGAGCAGAGACTCTTGATGTGTACCCGGCGAGCTCAGTAATCTCTTTGTAGGAGAACATCACCCTACCAAAAGCGTCTGACGAGGACAGAAGCATTCGACGGTTGGTAACGAAGCTTTCCGTTCTTTCGCCCATGTTCTTCAACGCTTGCCCAGGCACTTTGAAAAAGACGGGCACACTGCAGAGGACCAGACCCAATGCACCCCAGAAATATTTTATCACGAAATCCTCCATAAAGCCATGGTAAAATCGGCGCCGTAATATGCGATTGACATGCTTGATGAGCGTGAAATATCCCTTGTCGAGGGTGTCTTTCTCGGCCTCCTGACCATGATACAATGCTATCTCCTCGCTGTAATCAATCAATCGGGTATGCTGAAATCTGAATTCGCCCTCCAGGCGGGCTTCATCCGCGACGTACTTGCCAAATGGCGGTGTCAATGCTCTCATCACATTTGCAGAGACTTGGACCAGCAAGCTCATCATGAATAAGCCCTCCCCACCAACGCTCTTTGACAGTGAATAGTTATAGATCACCATGTCTAGGATCGGCTTCGCAAGATTGGAATAGAGCTCTGCAAGGCTATTCGAAAACCGTGAAATATCAACAGTAATCAGCTGATCCGCATTTTTAATTCGGTCGTCAAGGGCGGACAAAGTGTAGAACGTCATGTTAGAAAGGTATTTCTGGTGCACGTGATTGGTGAGTCGGGTCCGATATTGGAGGGATAGTTTGCATTGGTGGTATTGGAGCTGTATGAATGCTTTAGCATACTTGAGCAAATCTCGTAGGAGTATCACTACCATTGAATTGGTAAATGTCGCTGGTACTGCCACCATCATCCACCAAACCAGTCCAAGGAGAAATTCGCGACCCTTGCCCTTAATTAGGCTGCTGACGACCTTGCCATCGAGTTCCGCCACGTACAGACTCAGCATGGTCCTCAGAACGAGGAAAACACTGTGACTGATGAGCAGCCGGAGCTCCTTGCTCTTCACACCAGGTATGACAATCTTGAGCAGTCTGAACAGGCTGCGGAAGAATTCTCGATTGATCTCCACCCGCTTTTTTCGGCCACCGTCAACGTCGCCAGTGCTCGGACGGCTGCGTATCTCAGCTTGACGGCGGGTAGCTGCTTTCTGCTCTGATATGGCATTGTGGATCCGATGAATGAGGGCCACGAACAGAGTCAAATAGACTCCTCTGGAAATCTTCGTCCGGTGTCGCAGATAGGTGGATGTCAGTTCCGCCAATAGCTGCTTCACCGATCGACCAGGCGGGAGCAGCTTTGATTGCGCAGCCATCTTGCTTGCGCTGTTCTGTCGGAATGAACAAACATCAAGAGTATACGATCTGTCAAGGTTGTCGATTGTCCGTTGCGGAGGAGCATGCATGTGAATATTGCCCAACTTGCCAGTCTGGAGACGTCGCACATGCCGAGGCCCCGCATGGAGCAGGTCAGTCACTCATCCGTCCACCAAACCACCAAATCGAGCTGTCCGCCAGAAAACATATCAGGTTATCTACATTAATCAGTAGCCTACAGTTTCCAGCTCATTTCCAGTAGACATTTTGGACGTATACACAATGCCATCAAAGTATCTGAGCGGGCTCCGGTGGAATTAATGGACCGATCCTTCTGTTTCCTGACGATCCTGCTAGCCGGTATCTGCCCTTTCACCCTCCAGCAACTATTCTCTCCACTCTGTGCAGTAGTACTTTACTCTGCCTTCCCAGCCTGTACGTCCCATCTTTGTCCGGCCTTCTTGCCCTCGACATCGCTCGCCGGTCTTTGTCATTTTCTTCCCTGATCTTTCGTCTTGCTTCGGCTTCAAGCCGCCTGTGTTCTGCCAACTGCGACTCTTTCAAATAGCTTGAACGCTTTGGTTGTCGGACTCTCTGCTGATACTCATTCACATCTTCCACACCGGCATTGCGATGCCACGGAGCATTCGCTGAGGTAGCAGGTCTGTCTAGCAGGGCTTGTCGATCTGGGTGCAGTTCTAGGCTTGCAGGCTCTGTAGGCAATGCCTCTGACTCTGGTTTCCGGTATCCGGCGTCTGGAACAGACCGCTCTTGCGCCTTGACTTTGGCATAAGCCTTCTTGACCTTCGCTTTTTGAATCAGGTCATTCTTGATCTTCTGAGCTTCACAGTGTCAGGGATTATCTTGCACTCGGATGGCGCGGTTCCAACGCACTTTTTCGACGATATGTTCCATCGGGAAGATTCGCAGGTCCCACACTGAACCCCTTTCGCTTCTTCCTCGGATTGTCTTCGTTTCTTGCTTGTACATCTACACCTGTGAGCGGACGCTTTAGTCCCATGGCGATTTCCTTGACGGCCAGCTGCCGTGCGAAGCAGGGGACTATTGCGGCGAATGCTGCGGCAAAATTAGTGAACGAAAATGGTAAGAGACTTCCAGCTTGTTGTTGGTACTTAGTTCCTCAGGTTGCAGTGGTGGCGTGACGAGGTTGAGTTTTGAATAGGGCAAAATGGTGAGGGGGAAGTCGGAGGTGGCTTGGGGATGTGACTCGTTTCAACGACAACCTCCTCTCGCCTTTGTCTGCTTCGTCTGCATTCATTTACTCCGTGACTCGCTCCTACGACGCCATCTTAGCCTTCTCAAAGCCCTTTCTGCTTCCTAGAAACCCCTATTCTACACGAAAATGCCCGCTCCTCTACTGCTACAACCTTCACCTTCCACCAACGCTTGAGGTGCACTTCCCTTCACTACAATGGCCGAGTGTTCCCCACCAGTTGCCAGCTCAGCACCTCGCTTCATTGCTGCACCTGAACCACCAACATCAGACTGCCCCCCTTCCCACCCCACTGTTCCTGTCCTCTGGACAATAAGTAACACAGACGATGGCAATCTACTACGAGCCGGATGAGATATATGCTGAGCCACCCTCCCGGGATTCTGGGACAAAGGTCACAAGGCAAGGGGATGGCACTGCCGAGGATTACCAAAACTGGTCAGGTGATGCCAATCGACACAATCTCAAGCAGCTTGAACTATCTAGGCAACGAGGGGCCCGGGTAGAAATAAGTTCTCGGGCTCAACTTATCGAGAGTTTGAAGAGGGGTGAAAGTCCGACATGGGTGCCGAATCCAGCACTGGAAGCTCTCGTTGCAAAGTACAATCCTGTGGCCCGCGATGATCAACGCCTAAGCCCCTCGCAGAGCGAAACATCCCCGTCGTGTCTTGCTTCAGAGGACATGAAGTCAATCCAGAAGCAGGGGATGACTAGCCTCTTTGGTGAACTCGAGCCGGCAGAAATCGAGCGCCCTCGCTCAGCTCTGCATGCTGGTGATTTTTTCGAGAAGCACTCGTCCGATCCACTTTCCCAGCCTCAATCCAGCACGCCAGCACGCTCAGCAAGTCCAGCAAGAGAGTTTCTGCCTCCATCTTCCACGACATCTTGGTATGCGCCTGCTGTTCCATCTTTTCCCCGCCATTCGATTGATTCAGCTGGTCATCCATGGTCAAGGCCCGTCAACGCTCGGTCCAGAGCCCCATCTCTGGGAAGTAGTCTCTCCTCGAGCTTTGTTTTCCGTCCTCCCACAAGTCCTCTTGTTCAAGCTGCCAGCAACACTGATCCGGATGTGCCCCCAACCGCCAATGTCACACGTCAATCACCGAGCCCCGAAAGAGGCAATCGAAGACGTACTCTACCTCCAGATAGTTTTCACTCCTGCCAGACTGCCTGCGTTGGTAGTGGATCTGCCACAAACTTCAGCAGACCTTTCCTCCTTGTGAGGCGAGAATGGTCTCTTCCTTATCAAGCCCACCAACCGCGACGGTCCTTGACTTCGACGTCGACGAGCCAATCTGCATCAAACCCTCCAACCCCCACGTTGGCACGGTCTGGAAGACCTTCGTTCTCATCAGACCATTCTCCCATCCAACATGCATCAATGGTAGGATCATTTGAAGAATCCATTCTTCGCGGGAGGATGTCTACCGCCCCTTCGAAGCCGCTTGACTTTGTTGCTCAGATCGGTGTTCTGGGAAGAGGTGACTGCAAGCCTAATTTGAGATGTCCTGCTCACGTTACGGTACCCTTCCCTGCCGTCTTCTACAATTATCCTTCTGTGGGCAATCGGTCATTTTCGGACGACAGCCCAAGTCCTTATGTTGGCACCATCGATTTGGAGCATTCACTAAAGCCTATTGAAGCGAAGAAGATCCGGAGGCGTCCGGCAGGTCCAGCACCCAGCGTTGATGCTCTGATGAAGGACGTCACAGCGCCAGAGAACACACATATCGGATTGGCACTCGATTGTAAGAAGCGAGAGAGACATCGGAAACGTTCAGCCTCGCCGAAGGGCCCTCTTGGTGGCTGCTATCGTGTTCCTCAGCAAGGTCAGCTACAAATCGTCATCAAAAATCCCAATAAGACCGCAGTCAAGCTCTATCTTGTGCCATACAGCTTGGATGGTATGGAACCGGCCACAAAAACTTTTGTGCGACAGCGCAGCTTCTCAGCTGGGCCTATGCTAGAGAAGCCATTGACTGATAATTCTCGAGCTATACTACCTGATCCTTTACAGCACAAATCCGTCTTGAGATACTTAATTCACCTCAAATTCTGCTCTCCATCGAAAGGCAAATACTATCTGTATGATAATATTCGGGTAGTATTTGCCAATCGCGTTCCCGATGGTAAAGAAAACTTGAGGAACGAGGTCCAGCTCCCAGAGCCTCGATATAGCTCCTACAGGCCTGGGCGAGAAACCTCGATGGGCAGTGCGGGAGCCAAGCTAGCAGCAGAGAAAGCGTCGAGAAGGCGAAGCTCCGGCTTTGGTCTCACGTCTGCAGCTTATGAGGCTATGGATGGACTGACATTCACTGGACCTGCAACTGTTTTGCCCGATGGCGCCATTCCACAAGCTGCCTCAGCAGCTATACCGTTCCATCTCCTGCCTCGACCCAAAGCTCAATCTAGAACAGCCACTCCGGGAGTCAACCAAGAAAGGCCGTATAATGGTGCTGCTCTGGAAATCGTTGTCGCAGAGCCTACCCCACAGGCTAAAACCATTAGAGCTGCTGCTGAGCCAGGACTACCTGAGTCCCGAGAACGGACGGCATCTCCAACGCCTGGTTTTGTGCCCTCAACATCCACTAGAGCGTCACCGGCGCCGTGGCCTGCATTCGGCCTGACCTCGAACGATTTCGGCAGCCAATCACTGTCCCGCACAGTCTCACCAACACCTGCCGAATGTGGCGAAGGACTACTTGCCCGGGAGCTTAGAAACAGAGACACGCAAAAATTGATGGACAAGGATACTTGACGTAAAGGACACCCAGTTGTCGCCCTCTGGCTCTTCTGGAATGTTTATGCTGAGTGCCCAGTCGACGTTGATGCGAAAGTCGAGGAAGTACGTTTTGTGAGTAGATCACGGAGCCTGTCATAGGAAGGCGCGTCCAGCGCTCTGGTTTCAAGGATATCGGTGAATGGTTCAAGAGCATTTGCAAGTTCCCTATTGCTTCAGTATACCCATCCGTTTTCTCTTAGCAGAACTTAAAAATAGACGCATAGCTGCCAGGTCAATAAACTGATTTTACTCGACCTTTGTCTCCCTGGTACAAAACTTGTATAAAGAGAAATCTGCTTTGCTACATATGCGCATTAGAATAGATCTAGATGACCATGAAGATAATACAAGGTCACTTCTCAAAGCTCTTCTCAAAGCTTCTTAATGATCGGAGAGGCATCCGTGTTCAAACTTAAGTATTTATGCATCAGATAATAACTTTTCGCCCCAATCCATCCTTCTCCACCATGCCAGCACAGCAAAACGGGGCCCCAGCATCCCTCCTCCTGATGGTGACTGCTCAATCTCTCAAGATATGGCGAAACTTGTCCTCGAAGCCATGACTGGAGCGGCCTCTGTTCTGCTGATTCCTTCGCAAATCAGATCGTAGAATACCTCTCTCGACTGTAATGGTCTCCGTCGCGATTGTGCTGTAGCCGGCTATGCCACCAGCACCGTCGACGCACCGAGTGGAATGGTCCCATGCGAAATGTCGCTGACAGATCTTCCCGCTGGAAGAGCGAAATCATGTGTTGCCTGCAGGCAGGTCAAGGTATTAACCTCCAGGCATTGATTCGCTTGATTGCCACCAACTAATCGATCTACAGCTTTCGTGCGATGCTCGACACAGGTAATACCTCTTCATACGGCAGCTCCTGTGGCTTCTACTGAGGAAGACGCAGCTACCCTGCGCCATGTTCTAGGTGTAAAGGTAAGGGTCTAGAATGCAAACTGGACCCTTCCTTCAAGCGAATACCAGCCAGGAAGTGTGCTTCCCATGCACTGTTTCTTGTCAGATGGCTAATCGATTGAAGGCGGCTCCAAGAAATCAATAACGAGCTGAACAGTCTTCGTGCAGCTGTAAATCAAGAAAACGCACCTTCTCATAGTTCTGAAAGTCTCTTCGACCAGAGCCATGACCTGTCCTCACTTCCTCCGATGTCAGGGAGTCCAGATGGAAAGCATCCACACTGGCTCCATCTCTCAGAACCATACGACAATGGACCGTGGTCAATTGAATCAGTCATCGTGACTCAAAACACTGTCCTGGAGCTTCTGCAACAGTAAGCGACCATATCGGTTATCTGCAATTCGAAAATAACGACTCCACAAACAGTTTTGATAGATACTACTTTCGGCACCTGCCAATCTTGGATCCAGTGACTTCGATTCAGCAGCTTATAGATAACAGTCCAATATTGTTCTGGACTATTCTGCTTGTTTCGTCTCAATGGCATCCGTCTCTGAGCTACCTGTATGGCTCCATAGCGGCGCCCCATGAGAACCTCTTGTATCCCGTGCTGCACTCTGCTATTTGGTCGATCGAGATCCTCCACGCCCTTCTTTTGCTCTGTTCTTGGCCAATTCCGAAGATTAGAGGCATTTTCGATCCCAGCTGGAACTACAGCGGTTTGGCTACCAATGCCGCGATGCAGATGGGGATGCACAAGCCCTTGTCAAGATACGACTGGTTTCAAGCCGGTCTCCCTGAAGTTACAAGAAACGAAGATCCATCTGTAACGTCGAGAAAGAGAGTTATGGCGTGGCTTTCCTGCTTCAACATCAACATTCAGTATGTAAACTCAGCCCTCACACGCTCCGATTCCACATGCGGCGTGCTTACTTCCTGCGTACAGACTCAGCTCCTTCCTTGGTCTGCCGCCACAATTGTGTACTGCTTCACAGATTGATCAGATCAGCACGCTCTGTCGTTCGCCCAACCTCTCACGTGTATTTGTAGCCGAGACGGAAATCCACCGCCAGGTCGGACAGTACAATACTCAGCTGGACGAGTTGACGGATGCAGGAACCCAACACTCCCTCATCCGGCTTTTCGATCGAGAGCTCGACAGCATCAAATCATCGTTTCAGGAAGTATGGACGCCCGAGCTTGACATCAGACTCGACGCAGCCAAGCTATATCTCTATGCACTCTGTTACCTGACACACAATCCATCAACCAGCGCTCTCCCGGCTGTCAGTAACTTGGTCGTGTCCTTCAATCTCATTCTTCAGCAAGGCCTTTTCACCGCGTGTCGTCTCATCGATACGTTTTCGGCATTGGCTTTTATGGAAGAGGGCACAACACCTTCCCTTCATGTATTGAACGAGCGGTTTGACCGATTGCTGTACTATCCCAAACCCTATTACACCGCACTGTTCTTCGCTATCGTATCTCTGTTGCAGTTTCTCACTGCGCAACCCCACGCTTCCCAGGCTGACCGTGACTTTGCCATCAATCATGTCACCAAAGCTCATCGCATATTTTCACAGTTCAGAGGCTCCCGGGAGCACAAACGAGCAGCTCTGCTTACTGAGGTGCTGGCTCGATTGACCAGATCAGGCGGTGGCCATCCTGAAGTGATCACTACGACTAGATTGGGAGCATCTATTCAGTACGGTCAGATCTTTCTGGCAGGTCAGGCGCGCAGACGCACTGCCGGGCCTATCGGCCCTCCAGATATGTTCGAATGGGCAGATCTTGGTGGATTGCCTCCCGGTAAGCATCTAGTCTGAGCATGATGAGCTGTAAGCATGTCTAATATTCACGCAGCGCCAGAGCAATTGTGCGAGTACCAAGCCTCTCGTGCAACAACCCACCAAAGCTTCTCTCCTGATCTGTCGCACTTCCAGACCGACAAAGGATGGGGAACTTGGCAGGGCTGGGATGATACAGTTTTCGACTTGCTAGCACGGGGCACAGCATTCGATGACACTTCGAGTTCTTCCTAGTCCTTGCACAGAGTGGAACAGGTATTTGCAAGAAGCCACACAGAGAATGGAATCGGAGCCCTTACGAGCGTCAAGTCTACCCCGTGCTGTCGAAAATCTATGTTCCTCGCACGACAGGAGGATGTGGCAGTTGAGAGGCCTCCTCCTGCACATAGAAGCTGTAGAGGAGAGCTTTGAGAAGTGGGCGTCTTCGACCATATTTACAGTCACCTAAGTGTGCTTTGATTGGCACGCTGTGTCGAGAATGGTGCATCTGGTACGGAAAGAGTGCATGTTACGTTGGCTTCCAGACTTTCGCCCTGCAGTGTGTCAGTCTACGAGCGAGCTCTCCAGACAGATCTCCAGGTTGGAGGATAGTGGAGTTCGTCAATCCCCAGCGCTCTCGGACCCAAAGATGCTTCTCTCCCCTACGGACTGTTTATGGAGCTGGTTAGTTAGGGAGAGGTTGACGCTTTCCTGGTCCGCCGCTCCGCTCTTCCACCCCACAAAAGAGTCAATGAAGTGCATATCGAGCTGGCGGCAAGGGATCTGACTTTGAAGTCGCAGCTTCTCTCAATGGTCAAGAGACCTGGCGTTGGATCACCCGTCCCGCTTCAGGATGCATGATGCATCGGACAACATCCAGACCGTGTGGTAGGGGCCTGGACGAAGGATCACTAGCGTACAGGTAGAGGCCGTGCAACATTACAAATCTCATCAACCGGAATCCGTGAAGTCGAGCTGTATGCTGCAGTTTGGCGGTGTGGGTCTTCTCTACCATTCCCTCATGTGATGTCAAGTGTCCCCTCCTAGATGCTGTGACAGGTCGTTTGGAGGAAGACATATCCTCTCGCATTTCCCCTCTTTCTCTACCTATATGCACAAGCGTCCCATTGAATCTTCCATCACTCAATTCTCCATCTTCCAATAACAACCATCCTTAAACATGGCATCCCTCAAGCCCATCACTCTCTACTCCCATGCTCAGGGCCCAAACCCCTGGAAAAGCGCCATCATCCTTGAAGAGCTAAAGATTCCATATGAGACCAAAATGATTGGAATGGGAGATTTGAAGAAGGTAGACCCTCCTCCCGCGGTCACCATCCCCGACATCTTCCCAACCGCTGCAGCTACTAACAAATCCAACCCAAACAGGCCCCCTTCGCCACGGAAATCAACCCTAATGGCCGCGTCCCCGCCATCACCGACCCCAACCATCACCTCACCCTTTGGGAAAGCGGCGCTATCAACCAATACCTCTGCGAAACCTACGACAAGAACCAATCCATCAGCTACACCTCCACCCCCGAAAAGCACCTCTGCAACCAATGGCTGCACTTCCAAGTCTCCGGCCAGGGGCCCTACTACGGCCAGCTGGCGTGGTTTGGGAACTTTCACTCCGAAAAGCTTCCCTCGGCCATAGAGCGGTACCGGAAGGAGATGGAGAGGGTCATCGGCGTGCTGGATGCGCATCTCAAGAAGGCGGGGTCAACGTATCTGGTGGGGGATAAGTGCACGTATGCGGATCTTGCGTTTGTGACGTGGGGGTCCATGGTGCCGTGGCTGCAAGGGGAGGAGAAAGTTGACTTGGAGGGGAAGTATGCAAGTTACGATGCGTGGATGAAGAGGTTGATGGAGCGGCCGTCGGTCAAGAAGGTGTTGGCTGACAAGGCGGCGGCTGGGGAGAAGGCGAAGGCGGGGGGATAGCATTGAATGGATCCATGTGCACGAGGTGGTTGCAGGGCAGGAAAATGCTGCCACCGCGAATGACTGGCTTTGAGCAGATAGAGCCGGGTCAATGAAATTGGTTGATCCCGTCTGGCATCTGTGCAGACCTCGCTGGCATGGTAAGATCTATGTGAGCTTTTGCAGTATCGTAGTATCATGCTCTTCCCTTGTCCTGGTATCATATGCTGATACTGCCCTACCAAGCAAACAGCTTCTCCCTCTCACTGCTTGACCGCCTTTTCCCACTTCCAAAAATCGACGCAGCGACCGTTCTGGTCACATCAGCGCTCTCAGTAAAGCTCTCAGCAGCTTCGCTCCCCATTCAACCACCGGCGGTCTCCCACCCCTCAATTACAAACTCTTCTACCTCCACATCGCGTTGCCTGTCCGGATACCTAGCCGCCTGCTCCACCGTTCTCGCGCGACTCTCGACACCGCCGAGCGCGAAGAGAAGGACGAGATAGACTCTTTTCAATCCGGTGCTGTGAAGGCGCTCCTGCCTCGCCGTCTTGACCGCCTCCCCAAAGAGAAGACTCGGCTCGATTTCGACGAGCGAGAAGTAATGATGGACCGTTGACGCGATCGAGCAATGGATTATCACGACTAGAAGAAGCGCAAGCGCTGCGAACACGCCAATCATGGTGCCCGATTGGGTAGGTTCCTGATCGTGGATGGTGAGGTACAGCAATATCGGCATAGTCACGAGTCCTGGCCAACATGCCGATGGACCGAACAACGCGGCACGGCGGGCAGATTTCATGGCCTTGGCGGCCTCCAGGTCTTGCCGGGTGATGCCGGATTCGGAGTCTGGGTGGAGAAGGAGGCTGAAAGGGGTGTAGATGTGGGGTTTGAAGGCGTCGGCGCGTTTTTGTAGGCGAAGGAGGTTGAGACGGTGGGAGGTGGTAAAGATGTGGAGGCCGAGGATGAAGGGGGTGAGGAGGGAGGTGAGGGTTAGGAGCTGAATGGGGAGGAGGAGGATGGTCTTAGGGAGGGAAGGGGTGGACATTGTGGAGGAGTTGAGATAGATGGAGTGTTTGGAATGACTGATGGTCTCGTATGTAATAACGCGGAGCTAGGAAAAGAACGGATACTCATCTCAGAAGTAGAGTCATAGAGGGACCTGGACATTGAGGACCTGCCTTGATGGCTGGGCCCTGGAGATAGCGACTGGGTCCTCGATGATAGAAGAAAAGGACCTAGATGGGTAAAGTATTGTCGAATACACTTGGAACCGTAGCGCGGTCTCCTGCCAACACTTTGATTCTTCCTCACAATGCCCATCGCCATATTAGAATGTTCACTGTACGACATCGTCTGATGCCGCTCGTCCTGGCACAGTCAACATTCACCGTCACTCGGGCGCTTGATTGGTTGGCCAAGAGCGTGGGTAGCATGGATTGCCAACTGCCTTTGAGAAACAGTCGAGGTCGATGGGAATCCGTTCGTATTCGAATGGCACAGTGAATCTGCAAGTTGGACGTTGGGGACTTTGGCCAAGACACAAACGCGATGCACGTGATCGACCTCCGACTTCAGATGCGCCGAGCAAGCCAGCCAGTGAATCGTGTCGCGTCTACGGACTAGATCATCCAGATTCCTCAAAAGCCGCTTTTTGTGTTCTGCCTGCGTGCTGCTCCTTGTAACTGCCCCAGACGTCGCGACTGGCGCTCAGTGACGTTCTGTCTTCATTGCGCGAGTGGAGCGCTTCTCACCAGGGGTTGGGTGCTTTAGTCCGCAAGCCCAGGTTGCGCAAGGTCGCAAGAAGCACAGTCGAGCTTCACAATCAAGCGCAAGTAAGATGGACCAGTCGGCCGGTACGCCGGGCTCGTTGAAGCAAGAAGAAGCCGAATCTGTCACCCATACTCAACCTGCGATCTATCCTTCAACACCTGAAACTACTGCTGCTACCAACGATGTCGTCCCCTCTACTGAAGGTATGCCGAACCACCTCTCTTGGCAGAACGTTGTCTTTTGTGATGCTAATGATGGTGTTTGAATAGCATCTGAACTACCTCCTCCCCTCCCTCGGCAAGATGAAGTGATTCAACCAATAGTGCCAGCTGGATCTGCGAACCCACTCGACGCGCCTGCATCTCCTCCAGCACAGGATGAACCAGAAGGGGAGCCGGAGGATGCCGAAATGGGGGGCACCGAAGAGGGCCCTAAGATCGAAGGCGAAAGCCCAGAGAAAGATGCACCCGAATCGCAAGACCCTCTAGCACCTGTCGCATCTGAGGGACAGCCAGCTCAGTCGAAATCATCGCTAGAAGCAACAGCGCGCTCTCACCTAGTTGTTCAGACCCACTCCATCATCCTGCCAAGCTACAGTACGTGGTTTGACATGCATCAAATACACAACCTGGAGAAGAAGTCACTACCGGAATTCTTCAATCACCGTAATCGCAGCAAGACACCAGCCGTGTACAAGGACTACCGAGATTTCATGATTAATACCTACAGACTGAATCCAGTAGAATACCTTACCGTCACTGCGTGCAGACGAAATCTTGCCGGTGATGTTTGCGCGATTATGAGAGTTCATGCCTTCCTTGAGCAATGGGGTTTGATCAACTACCAGGTACACTAAGAAGCCGCGAAATTTGGCGAGAGCCTGCTCACACTTGCACAGGTTGATCCTCAAACACGTCCATCAAATATCAGTCCTCCATTCACAGGCCATTTTCGCATCACAGCCGACACTCCTCGAGGTCTGCAATCCTTTCAGCCAGGTCCAAATGCCTTCCAAACACCTGGGAAAGCCCACTCCTCGACTGAACGCGCAGTTTCGGCAACGCCCGCGTCCAAAGCAGATCTGAACCTTGAGATTCGACGTAACATATTCGACGACAAGGGGAAAGATATCACACCAGCTGACGAGAAGGAAAAGCAGGCTGATGGGGACGGCGCTACCACGAACGGTGCTGGACCGGGTGACTCGGCCGTCAAGGCCATGGACGATGCCGCGAAAGAACCTAAGAAAACGTTCAACTGCTATTCTTGTGGAATTGACTGCACTCGCCTGCGATTTCACTATGCCAAGGCAGACCCTACTTCTCCAAATCAGGGCGAGCTGAAGTATGATCTGTGCCCAAACTGTTTTGTCCAAGGGAGAATGCCAAGCACCCATCGTGGATCCGACTTTGTGAAGCTCGAAGAAGCGGCGTATACCACGATACCGGACAAAGACGCACCTTGGACCGATCCAGAAACATTACTGTTGTTGGAGGGTCTAGAAAACTTTGATGATGACTGGACGTCGATCGCAAATCACGTGGGAAGCCGGACGAGAGAGGAGTGTGTTCTGAAATTCTTACAGCTGGAGATACAAGACCAGTATTTTGACGACGAGCCTAGCCAGACTTCTCTTCGCGGGTTGAACGGACGACAACCAGTAACACAGCTCGAGAACCCCATTATGACTGCTGTCGCTTTCATGGCTCAGATGGCGGATCCGAACGTAGTGGCAGCTGCAGCAGGCAGATCTGTCGAGGCAATGCGGAAAGATCTGCGCGAGAGCCTGGAAAAGGGCATGGGAGGATCATCCGACAAGGGCAAAGGCAAGGATGACAGTGTCAAACATGAAGACTCTATGGACGTCGATACGAGCACATCTGCACCAGCTGCCGCAACGAACGGCGATTCAAGCCCTGCAACCACAGCCGGCACGGTTGGCCTTGCCTTGGCCGCCGCTCGAGCAGGCGGACTCGCCTCGCACGAAGAACGGGAAATGACTCGTCTTGTTGGTGCTGCCGTCAATCTGACGCTGCAGAAATTTGATCTCAAGCTTCAACAGTTTACGGAAATGGAAGAGATTGTGCAGGCTGAGCGGGGAGATCTGGAGAAGGCAAGACAGCAGTTGTTCTTGGACAGGCTGGCGTTCCGAAAGCGGATGACCGATGCGGAAGATGCTTTCAAAGCGGCGATCTTGAAGGGCGGTCACGAGGGAATGAGGATGATGGAGGACGCTGTTGGGATGGGAGGTGAAGGCCAGAGCTTTGGTCTGGAACCCACGGCGGGCGAGGGAGTTCAGCCTTTGAGCGCCGAGGGTGGAGCAGACTTCAAGACATTGGAGCTGTGAGCATATCTGTTGCCTTTCCGTTCTGGCGCTCATCTCCTGGTTGTGGGATGCGCACTTCGGCTGAGCGGCGAATGGCGGACTGGACGTCAAAAACGAAGATGGCGGATCTTTGGTGACGAGATGGACGGAGCCAGGATGATCTGCACGTGTATTCTACCAAGAGAGCTGCCCCATTCCTGTATTGCTCTTCGTTGCGAGCATCCGGATGTCTTCCCGCGGATGGTGAGCTGACAGCGATTGCTTGCTCCTTGAGGAGGTGGCTCTGTAGGAGGGTGGATCTGGGGAGATGAGCGTGCTGCTACACTCCCAACTGCTTCGCCGCCAGGATCAATGCAGATGGTGAAGTGATTGAGCGCAGGGAACGTTGACTCTCCGCCTTCTTCGCGCGCTGCAGAAGTTGTGGCCGCTGATGCCCGCAAGCCGCGTGGAATGGCGGCCTTCACTTATGACCCTCGCTCCTCAACGGGCGTCAGATCGAATCCTGCGGGAGGATGCGATTCTGACCCATCCTTTGCTTCACATCAACGTGCACCGCACAACGTCTTCCAACACCCTCATGCTCGAGACCGCGAGAATGCAAGATGCGAAACCCGCTGTTTCGCTCCGAAAGGTGAAGACAGTCTCGGTCACCCTGCTGTCTGCTCATTGAATCCGGATTCCTTCGTTCGATCCAACCCTTTCCACTCCCAGCCTCTCCATGCACGAGCAACCGCAGGCCATCTATCTGACTGCGCTGTCTTTCCGTGTGACAGCATTCCTAGTCAAGGTCGTTCCATCGGTGGATGACACCTTTCTTCAGGACGATTTGCTGGAGCTCCAACTGGCAAGCCCAGCGAGTATTTCGTTCTCGGGCCATTTGCTGCTGAATCCGTGTCTCCATATTTCATTCCTCTATCGAGCATCATCCTTCCTGTCACAGTCTGTTCTTTAGCCGGCTTTGACTCAAACATCTATGGTATTACGCAGATATGGATCCTGAGGGCTGAGTCGTGGGGATGCTCCATATTCTGGTTTGAAGGTGGATCATAGCACATATAGCACAGTGAATTCCCTACCTCCCACTATCACTTACACGCATACAGAGCTTTATCCTACCTTGACATTGGTTGAGATCGTTCCAGCAAAGTTGAGATACAGGACCCGCACACCATGCAAGACCACCTGGACCACCCCTCTTCAGCACGCGCTCCCATCATCGCTTTCGTCCATTTTGACCTGCACCCAGAGCATTTCAATGGCGTGGCAGTCGAAGAGGTCAAATACGAGCAAATCTTCCGCACTCTTGGCTGGCAGATCCGCACTGTTGCCGGCGAAGGTGATGTTTCACACCTGATTCCTGGAATGTCAATTCGGCCCGGCCCCGGCGATCCTCCTGTTGAATATGCTCGACTGCTATCAGCATTCACGGGAGTCGACCTGGTCTGGGTGCTCAATCTTTGCAGTCTTCCCTTCAATCGAAGAGCGGCAGATCTAGTAGTCCAAGCTGTCAGCGAGCTCAACGTTCCTACCATATTCAACCATCACGACCTTCCGTGGGAGCACGACTTCGACTACGGCCTCCCAATCAACAAGAACCGTCGCTGGCACACAGTGACAACGAGCAACTTCCTACTCGAGAGCCTCATGGCGAAAGGTATGACAGCCCACGTCCTCGGCACCGGCTTCGACACCACACCCCCTCCTCTCTCGCCCCCAGGTATCCGAGCCACCCTCGGCCTCCACGCCAAACACCGCCTCTTCACCCAACCCACCCGCCTCGACTCGCAGAAGAACGTCCTCAACGCCCTCCAATGCGCCTTGTCCGTCCACCGCCAAGACCCAACCCACCCGGTCGCATACTGGATCACAGGCGCCCCCGGCATCCATGCCAGAGGCCAATACCTCACGGACTTCTTCGCCCTCGCCACCAAATGCGAGGAAGAAGGCATGATCGTCCGCTGGGGAAAGTGCGGCCTGCCCTGTGATCCCGCCAAAGCCGCCTACGCGGCATCAGACCTGATTTTCTTCCCGCCAAACCAAGGCGAGGGGTTCGGGATGCCTCCCGTGGAGGCGGCGCTCTACATGCGCCCTATCACTGTCGGCAGCGACCCTCGCGTCGAAGCCACGAGAGCGGATGTGGGGTTGACGTACCTCCCTCTCGATCCCACAGCGATCATCGAATGGTTCACAAAGCCTGAGGAAGCGCGAAATGCGGAATTAAGGCTCAATCGCTTACGTGCAGATAGCAAGTTCTCATTCGGCAGCTTCATCCAGCGGATGCGGGACATGCTGCACGAGTGTGATCTAGATGATTTACTTGAGCAGGGCGAAGCTGCTCTTGCCACACCGAAAGCGAAGCATGCAGCCAATCCTCCAATAAAGTCACCTCTATCACTGGACCTCCTCTCCCCGAGCTGTACCCGCAACTTCGAACATGGACGCTACAGCTCCGGTAGAGGCCGCGCCGCGGCAAATCCCATGATGCAACCGAACCCCTTTGCTCTGCCTCTGCTATCGCCCGTCTCGCCAATACCGGCACTGGGCTGACCAGCATCTAAGAATCCCGTAAGGTGGTGGTGGTGGTGGTTCGAATCACTACGAGCCCGCAATATGGTGGAGCATTGTCACCGGGATGGCCGCCAGAGCCATACGAGTACTTCACCCCCTTCATCCCTCGGGGAAGAAGCGGAGGGGGGAGCTGTCTGTCGGCTGCTTAGCAGGACAAAAGTCCAGTCATTTACTACAGCATGCCAGCAGGGCTCCTATCAACATATGTGCTTGGATGATTAGTGTAAGCCTGAGTGCAGAGTCGGTCTAACTACTTGGTCTACATAGAACCATCTACCCCCGAGATATCTAATATCTGACCAATGCAATGGAATGGAATCTCCTCAATTCTCAACTCTCCCGTTTAGACTTGTCCTCACATACCCGCTAGTTAGAAGATGTGTGTGCGTGTGTGTGTGTGTGTGTGTGTGTACCTGGGCATGCCCTTCCATCTCGATGTGTCAAACGAGTCAGCCAGTCAGCCAGTCAGTCAGTCAGTCGTGATCCCACTAGTCAACTACTGACACCCGGTTTACCTAACTTCGTGCCCTCCTCCTCGTCTCCTTGTCCTCCTCCTTGTCCTGGCTGGGCTAACGATGGTACACTGTAACAAGTAAGAAAATGGAGGCATGAATGGTTTGGCGAGATTGGGGGGTCTGGATGGCTGGATGGATGGATATTCAAGGACGCGGTTACGTGGAGTTGTTTGATTCTTGTGGTTCGCAAAAGTCGCTTGAGGATGTTTCCATTATCCGATCCGATCCGATCCGATCCGATCCGGCTTCCTGCGACAGAAACCAGTAAGTACTTGTAGCTTTAGAAATCTGAACCACCTCGTAAGATGATGGAATCGAGGGAGATTAGACAGAAGAAAGATGTAAGATGTTGCCGCATAGTCAATCAAGTAGTCTGCCTCAGCTGCTGCCTCGCCCTTTCTCCTCATCCGTACTACTCGCCTCCCCGACCTGCTTATGCGGCCCATGATGTTCATGATGCTGATGCTGATGCCCGCCGGAAACCCCCAAATTCCCCTCCGTAACCACCGCCATATCCCTATCATGTCCAACATCCATACTCCTCCCCCTCCTCTCGGGCCCAACGAAGGTCAGGATGATCACATACACATACACGCAGGCCATGAAGATGCAAATCACCTTCCCATAGTCGTAGCGCTCGATCTTGGTGCCTTTGGAGATCTTGGGCGGGAGCTTGAACCGCTCGCCGGTGGTGGCTTCGATGGTGGAGGAGGCCGAGCTGATGAGATTGCCGAGTTGGTAAGTGGTTCCCACGACGAAGGTTCTAAAGGACCCGGGGGAGAGTTCCATGAGGTGGATTGGAATCACGCCCCATGCGCCCTGGACGCAGAATTGCTCGAAGAAGGCGGCGGCGGTGACGTTGTGGTTTCTGACAAAGGTGTATGGGTAGAGGAGGAGACCGCCAACGACGGACATGGCGATGATGCTGAACCGTCGGCCGAAGATCTGGGAGCAGTAACCAATCACCGTGCCGCCGGTCATGGCGCCGAGGTTAGCGACGACTTGAGTGACGGTGACGGCGTTGGGGCTGAAGTTGAATTGGTTGGTCAGCATGGTGGGGTAGAGGTCCTGGGAGCCGTGGGACATGAAGTTGAATCCCGCCATGAGGAGGACGAGGTAGATGAGCAGGATCCAGTGGCGGCGGAGCGCGACTTTGCCTTCCTTGACGAAGGTGCTGGCGACGCTGCCTTGGGCTTTGCGGGCGGCGACGCGTTCGCGGAAGGAGACGGTCTCGGGCAGGAAGAAGCGGAAGATTATGATGAGGATTGGGGGGCAGGCTCCGAACCAGAAGAGGGGGCGCCAGCCGTGCTTGGTGGTGTCGACTAGGCCGCGGGCGAAGGCGGTTGCGAGGAGGTAGCCGAAGGCGTAGCCTTGTTGTAGCAATCCGGAGATGATTCCACGGGCTTCTTGGGGACAGTCTTCGAGGGCAGTGGCGGCTGCGTTGCCGTATAGACCGCCCATGGCGATACCGAAGAGGGCGCGCACGGCGAGGAATTGGTTGTAGTTCTGGGCAAAACCGGTTGCTAGTTCGAGAACGATGAAAAGGATGTTGTTGACGATGAAGGGCCATTTACGTCCGTATCGATCTGATGCGATACCGAATATGATTGCACCGACAGACCGAAGCATCAATACCAAGGTAATGCCCCAAGTTATATCCTTGTTGCTCTTCCCAAACTCTTTCGCGAGCGGTGTAACAGTCAGGGATACGGTGAAGAAGTCAAAGGCATCCCAAGTCCAGGCGATGAATCCGACGAAAAAGAAAAGCCATTGCTGAAGACTCAGCATTCGCAGGAGCCGGATCGGATTTGGGACTTTCGCCATGGGCGGCTTCAACGTTGTGATCCGTGTAGCCAGGTACCGACCGGCGGTTTGATGCTGGTCGGTAGGATCAATCTCCTCGCTGATGGGAGAGCCATCACGCATGCCTTTCCCGTTGGAATACGCCATCTTCCGGGGTGAGAAATGGAAAGCGCAGTGCGTCCCAGATATGAGGAGGTCAATGACAATGGGTTATGGTTGACGACCTTTGAACTCGGTGGCCTCCCTGACCTTTTCCGTACTTGTAAGACCCGTGCGTAGGCTAATGCAGTATTGACCCGAGCTCAGGAGGGGCAGCGCGGGGACGGCAATTGCTGGTGCTGGGCCTTCCGAGCTGCGTCTTGTTCCCCTGTTGGTCGATAACTCCGTGGGTCTCCCGGAAGAAAGACTGGAGAAGTATTGTAGTTTGTGGGGGCGGCGCCTGCCAAGGGCTAGATCGACCGTGGGGATTGCTTGTTGCGATTAAGAGGCTGCGGCGGTATGCTTAAGAGGCTGCGGTGGTATGCTCAAGAGGCTGCGGTGGTATGCTTGTTTCCCGCTTCTCACCGCCTCTCGTCCTGCTGATCACGTTGGCTCGCATGAGCACGGAGCCAGGATGTGGAGCAGCTTGGGTTGAAGTCGTCGTTGGTCCGAATCTTCCAGAGATCCGGGGACAGTGCCGATCCAGCCAACTCTGGGCATTGACAAGAGAGTCCTGCACCAACCCTCCATGCTGGTAGTGTTGTGCCATTGAGGACGCCGAGGACGCCTTTTTGCCGTCCAAAGGATGGAATTGAATGGTCTCTTGAGTCTTCACTGACGTGGAAGAACGGCGCCCAGACAGGGCAGCTTTCTGATGAATGAGGGTACGTAGTGAAGAAGAAAACAGGCCGAATGCTGAGTAAGCCGCCAAGGAGGCCCGACGACACGTTCTTGGCAGATATCTGACTAGCCGTTTTAGGAAGGAGGACGCTGCCCAGCCTTTTCCCTAGGCATCGTCTCTGGATAGACGTGTGTAATCTGTGACCACCAAAACTATGGTCTTATATATCTACTTCAGGAGGGGAGCAGCTACCAACGTCGACCGGCTCACGTTCGAGGAACTCGTCGAAAACCGGTGCAGCAACCATGGCCGCTTCCTTCTTTCGCTGTCCCTTGTCATCTTCGCTGGTCGGATGATGCAAGAAGATCGTCCGAGCATATTCGCATCGTCCAAGACCCTCTCCGTCCTCAAATCCAGCTCCTGCCTATGATCCACTGCAAGACAAGTACGGAAGTTCTGCACCCGACCTCGTGCGGCCTGGAAGTGCTGCGCAGCAGTCTCGAAAGTCAGAGCATGCTTCCGGACGCGAGACCGATGCCAGAGCCGAATTCTGGACCTAGCAAGCAGAAGTGTATCCGCTCGAACGGCATCGAAGCTGGGCATTTCGACCAGTCGCTGGTGAACGGCCCTAAACACCTCTTCCAGGATCCCGGTTTCATTCCCCGGGAGATCTAGTGCACCGAGATCTTGCTGGAGCTTCAATAGCTCTATTCGCAGTCCTCGCGCTTCACTGAGTAAATTAGAGCAAAACATCCAACACAGATCTGTTCTCTTCGGAATTGACGGCAAGTCGCGGATGCTCGTGTCCCAGCTTGTGCACGTGGCGATGAGATCCTCGAGGTCTTCTCTCTGGGTAAGAAGCGATGCTCGACGACCTTCGACGAATTGTGAAACGAGCCGTTTCTCCTCGTGCTTCTCAGATCTACCCTGTTTGTGACGTTTGAAACGATTCGGGCATGCCAAGAACGGTGTTTTGAATATGGCCATTCTCAGGTTTTTTAGTCACAACCTGAGCTAGCTTTAATGGTATGCAGCAAACGGCAGTGACAAACCTGCTGACAGCATGCTTTTGTATGATTGGAATGAAGGTATGTTTGAAGAGAAGAGTCTTGAGGTCCTCACGTCCTCTCAGATACTTTCACGAAATGGGAGGCATTAATGTGTGAGCACCCTGAGCGTCGGGTCCTCTGACTCCACATAGTGCTAAATCTACCATGACGGTTGCTGTTAGCCTCTTGTACAGGCCCTTCAAGATAACTTTTCTGTTGTGAGGTAAGGTTCTCTCTTCCTGGTTTATATCTACCACGCTCTTTTCACACCGTCCTTGTCATTTCATTATCTCAAACATTATGCCTCGCTTTTCTTATGCTCGATCTCCAACTCGCTTCATCAAAACAGCTTTTGGGTGTACTTGTTCGTACTCTTCGAGCTACTGTAACCGTGAACTTCACGATGCCCATCATGGCTGTCTTGGCACGTCTACACATTTCTTCTTCCACGTGGAAGGCACGGTGCAATCGGCGCAATGGCAAGACCAAAAAACCCACGGAATCGCCTGAATCGAGACACGACTCCACGGCGTCCATCAGGGCAAACTCAGCAGGCCTCTCCTTGGCAACAGCCCAACCAACCTTTGTTCCACCACTCCCTGCCTCCTCCCCCATAAGCTCAGAGAGCATGCCATCTTCATCCTCATCCTCGAGCTCGACCTCCAGCTCATCATCATCGGACGACTACCCCAGCCTCCTCCCCGCCAGCTCCTCCTCCCTCCTTGCTCAAACCCCATCCTCACCACCCTCTTCCCCAACCTCAGGAGGCCGTCAGGGCCGTCACATCACCTTCGTCTCACCATTCGTCCCAGTGGCAGGCCACATCGTATTCCACCCAGCCGACCGCGTCACCGCGTCTGCCCAGAAGGCAAGATCCCAGCACGACTACCTCGAGGAACCCCTTCGACAACTACTCCATACGTGCCGACCCCGCAGTGCAAGTCTCGAGAGCCCCTACCCAAATTCCAACATCGCGAACGCCCTCGCAGAAGCACACACGAGATTCCTGAGCAACCTGCTAGAAGTCGAAGCTAAGCTCTGCATGCTGGCAGCGACCTTGCGCCAGGTAAACGCGGTGAGCACAAACATGCTGACGCAGATCGAAAAGGAGATCCACGCCGTAGACCATCTAACCCGGTCGCTGCGAAGGTTCGAGGAGAGTGTGAAGAGGTTCCTGCGTGTGGAGGCGAGGCGGAGTGGTGGGGGGAGAAGGGAGGTTGTTCGGAAGGTGAGGGATGTATTCAGTCTGGAGATGAGTGATGCGAAATGCAAGATGGGTTTGCTGGCGCTGCAGATTCAGTGTACCAATCTGCATTTAGTAAGGGTGATGGGGAGCTCCAGGGTGCCGAGGGAGCCCGTTCATGATCGCTGAGGGTATAGGTGGGTGTGCAGGATGTAGTGGTTTGATCGTGTCATGAGATTTGTAATTTGTTTCACGTATAGAAGCCGAACATGTCCAGCTTAAGGAGGAGATGCTCGAATGGTGGTTCGTCGTCTGCTCGTCGATCGTTGGCCTCTGAACTATGCGGTCTTGTAGTCGATGCAGAACCTTGACTGTGTAAATAGTGTGCGAGCTTGCCAACTTGTCTTCTGAACTCCAAGTGCATCTCTTTGGCTCGATTCATGCTATCGCTATCGTCATTTCCTTTAATGATACCAGCGAACCGCAAAATGAGCCCGAAAATACCATCAATCACATCCCTGACCTGCGCCTGCCGACGATTGAGAAACAATGCTCTGATGATGCGATCAAGAACCTCCTCATGAAGCCGCTCGAGCCGTGCTAAGCTCCCTGCCATTGCTATGGTGCCTTCGTAATCGCCTCGGTTGACTGCAGCTTCGATGTTCGCCAGCAGTTCCTGGAAACGTGACCATTCGACTGAGATGGCATCATTACTCGAGTATGCGGCGAGCGTGCTGACAAAATGCTGGATATCTATCCTGAACCGCTGACTTCTGCCGTCAGTCCTTCCGTTTCTGCCAGTCACGTCAAGCAGCAGACTCTGGGCGACTGCCTGTACCCGTAGCAGTCGAAGCATGTACTTGAAGATCTTGTCATACTTCCTCAGACTGCTTTGCGTGATAACACTGTCCAGAACAGGTGGAGCTTTGTATTGCAATCTGAGGAAGTCTAGGGCTTCAACACTGCTGACATCTCTGCATTTCTCCAGCTCTTCCGCCGAGAGATCCCGGATAGCGAAGGAAAGATTGCCAGGCAAATTATCACTACTAGACCTCCCCGAGTCAGCCGTCGTGGGGTAGCTTTCACTGAGAATGCCCATAAGCACAAGTTGGAGCTCGGAACTTGCAGGCGGCCAGGTGTCACGGGCTTGCAGTCGAAGGCCTGTTGTACCTTCGGTTGTTCGGCGTCCTTCACCGGTTGATTGATCAGGATCGAAAAGAGCGCGGCTGAGACGAGACGCGAAGGTACCGTCAGACATAAGTTGGAAGCGATATTGGAGGAATAGGTGAGTGCGGAGGGAATGGGTTCTGAACAGCAGATGGAGGGTCGAGAAGGAAAGCAGGCGCGACTGAGCATTTAGGAGTGGCGCAAGTGAAAGAGAAAGGGATTGCGAGAGTGTCGGGCACAATTCTGACTGAGCTGGAAGGTATGAAAACTCAACCTCTGCCGTCAGCGCCGCGGCCGTAAGCTCGTACAGACGCGATTCTTTGAGCGAACGACGGCCTCCAAGATCTTGATCTAGGACGTTTGGTGCGTCCAAATTGGTCAATATGGGCCCCTCCTCTTCCTCTGAAAAAATATGCTCAGTCTCATTCTCTCTTAGATGGTGAGCTTCGGTAGATGTGCCCCCACTATATTTCAGGATCACCGCCTTGAGAGCTTGTTCGTATTCATTTGCTCGTATCTGTGCCCGTGAGATACCTTCCCATGATACCTGCCATGACAAGCGAGACGAGCAATTGCTCGACGAGTTCAGCACTGGATGGTCTGCTTGCTGGGCGCTCAAAATCTCGAGGCAACGCCTGGACTCAGATACCACTACCTCCACGGCCGTCAAAGGCGTCTCCTGACTGCTATCTGACTTCTGTTCTTGGGCTTGAAGGCCTCCAGTTGAGAGTAGCGGACGAAGGTTCGAAGCAGCAAGACCTGGCCAAAGACCCACTTCTGCTTCCATTGCAAATATCCAGGGAGCCGAAATTCGTCTCAAGATCTCATGCAAAATTTGTGCCTGCCAAACGTGGTGGGCGTTCACTTTGTCCGATTCGTGCGTTAATTTGATAATGGCATCTCTGGCGGAATCGGTTGTCGTGAAGGTCTTGACGAGATGTTGGAGGGTTTGCATAAGGCAGTCTGGGCGAGAGAATATGTCCTTGACTTGGAGTATCGACTGGGTCCTGCTCTTGTAGGTCTGAAGCTCAGCCTCAACGGCGTAAAATACAGTTGAGATGGCGGAGCTCAGGGCTATTGATAGAGGCTTGACTTTCGGCTCAGCAACAAATGATCTGAGACGCCGCATACAGTTTCCTATCTGCAGCACTTCCTGGAGCACATCTTGATGAACCTCCAAGCTGATACCAGGGAGTCCGAAGGCTTCGGTAGCCGGGACAAATCTGTCCGACAGGGTATCGAAATGGTAAAGCAGCGACTTTCTGCCCGTTCCAAGCTCGAACAACGATCGCAGGAAATCTTCGTGCTGGGCGACCACTTTCGGCAGTTTGTTGTTGGTACCAGAAACGATGGTAGCGAGGACGGCATCGAAACACTTGGGGCCTGCTTCGCTCAGATATGCAGTTCGGGGCTCTTCAGCTTGAGGATCAAGGAAAGTGCCCCAATTGACAAGCTTGTTCTCTCTGGTCCCACTAACCACATCTTTCAATGACCATACATCCTCCAACATGTCATCATTCTGGATTGATTCGTCGTTTGAAGCATCCAGTTCTGTCTCTGACGTGCTCGTCGACTCCTCAACAGAGTCGAGTTCGGGAAGTGGCTCATCATGGCTGTCAAGGGCAAAAAATTCCGCACGAAGCTCCGGTAGACATTCTTGCTTCTTCTTAGCTAAGACGAAGTCTCGGGCGAATAGATCGCTAGCTCGCTGAAATGGCTGCCATGTCAATTTGCGTTCGCTCACAAGATCAGGGATTTCTAGCAGGCCATCAAGAATGAAAGCTTCCTCGTTGGGTACCGGGAGTATGTTCCGCGCCATTTACACACCTGTAGTGTAGACCCTAAATCATTCCATTCGAACTGAGACTCCTGGTAGCAGAGAAGCGTTCTGCGATGTGATTAGCATAACTTCATATAAACATCGTCATCTTGCATTTCACAAAACGCGCTGCGCGTCTCCAGGCTTGGCAATGAATGATGTGCATCTTCAATACATAAACCCAGAGAGGACTTCCAACTCTACCGATTATTTGCAATAGTAGCGGAACATCAGAAACATCAAACCCGGGCACCCCAGCTTACTACATGCATCCCTTCGCTAGTACTTTCTGAACGCAGGCAAATGGCCCCAAGAAAGTCGGCGCAACCAGACGTCGGGACGCCAGTGCAATCCACCGCCTCAGCCCCGGAACGAAATGAAAATATCTCCGAAATAGTGCAGAAAGGCTTGGCTCGGTGGACCGATGAGCAGGAGATTGTGCTGCTTAAAGGCATCGTGAGGTGGAAACCGGTGGGTTCGTCATCTGAGGGCATGAATTCACGAGGAGTACTGACATTTGAGATGGACTAGGCA
>JAABUK010001657.1_pt1 | contig 41830 bp, 46 predicted proteins | sample 5559141 | NCBI WGS metagenome assembly JAABUK01 (sample SAMN10711869, study PRJNA513367) | rock metagenome | isolation source: Antarctica rocks | place: Antarctica: Victoria Land, Pudding Butte nord | collected 2016-01-03 | reverse complement strand
GCCGAGACGTTATGGCTCTTGCGAATAAAGGTACTCATGCTCTACGATAACACGAAAGCAACGCCGAAGCAACAGGAAGCTCCCAGCGGAGCAAGCTCCGGGGCATTAAACCCCAAAAGAGTAAATCCCAACTCCCCCAGCCGCTTCACCTCCCACTCCCCGCGAAACCCCGGCAGCCGCTGCTTGCCCGTCAAAAGCTGCTGCATCACGGCCTGCTTGATGTCGCGCTTCTTGGCAAGGAGGCGGTCTAGGCTGCTGAGGAGGGCATCGATGGCGGAGAGGGCGGCGGCGATGGCGCGTTGTTCGGGAAGGGGTGGGACAATTATTTTGATGCGGCGAATTTGAAGCAAGTTCATTCCTGCCTTCGCGCCCCGGTCTGTGGCAGATTGAAATAGTCGTTGCGACTCCTCGCCCGCTAAGAAGTAACCGACAAACTTACTATCTGCTTTCTCTGGGTCAAAACGCACTAAAGCAATATGCTGATTGATGTAAGCAGGCTTGGGAATTAAAGCATTGATGAAACCAATAATTCCAATGTCAGCAGTAACCGAAATAAGTAAGTCGCCTTCGTGAAGTTGGGTGCGAATTCCTTCCTTATCCTCGGGTGGCAGTGCAACAAGCTTCAAATCAGAAAGGTCAGGATAAATTGTTGCCCTCGAAAGATTAGTAATTCTTAGGAAAGCTGAACCACGGTTCGCATAGTATTTTGCCCAGCCGCGTGACCCACTCGTGACAAAAGGATCAAAATCCGCAATGTCTTTTACGGTCCAATCCTCGGGAATAACCCCCACCTCCGTCTGCTTGTAACCCGGCTTCAGTTCCATATCGCACCCATCTGTGTTAAGTGTTCCCCCACCCTTCCCGCTAATTCTTCCACCTCGCAGGTCAGCACCGGCAGGGGCGCGGCGTAACGGTCTGCAAGCTCTTGAATGCGCCCGGTCAGCGCCGACGACACCCGGTCCAGCTCAGACTGCACCTCCGACGACAGACGGGCCAGCCATTTGTCATCCACCACCAGAGACTTGACCTCCGCCTCGGTCAGCGCCGGGTACTTCGCTGCGACTTTGGCGTCCAGCGCCTTTTTGGCGTCTTTGACGGCTTTGGCCGCCGCCGCTTCTTTGTCCGCGAGGGCCAGGAAGCGCGTCAGTAGGTCGCGTTCCTCGTCGGCGTCGGCGTCAAAGCGGATGTCGGCAAGGCGGGACTTCGCGGAGGCTTTCGTCAGCTTGCCCGCGTCGGTTTTGGCGTCCGCCAGCAGCCCGTCCTCCCCGCTGTGTTCCTCGTCCATCTCTTCCATCTCGGCGGCGACGGCCTCCCGTGCCGCTTCAAGCTGCTCAATAGCGGCGGCCTCGGCGGCGAAGTAGCGGGACATCAGAAGCGACGGCGGCAGGAGGTCCGTGTTCGGCGAGCCGTCCGTCATGGCCTTCCAGCCGTCCAGCACCAGCAGGTACACGTCGTCCTGCATGGTTTCTGCCCAGTAGTCCATCAGGTGCTGGTACACATCATACTCATCCAATAGCGGCGCGGAGCGGAAGGTTTGGAGCATATTTTCTGACAGCTCAGCAATCAGTTTTTTCGGGTGGTCGCCGATGGAGATATTGGTCATAGAAGGGGTGGCCCTGGTCTTCCAACCCTCAAACCGGGCCGTCACGGTCTCAATATAGTCCTTGAACTCGAAATGACCAAAGATGGTCGGCTTAATTTCTTCTCCTGTCACCCGAAGCGAGCTGTAGCCGGGCCGGTCAGCAGGGGTAAACAGAGCCGCCCGAAGGTTCGGCAACACCTGCCAGTAGGACGCGAGGGCGTCGAGATCACGATCAGGGATGCCCCCAAGCAAGTGTGCGGACAGGTCCTGCACGTCTTCCGGCTCGGTGCTGTCAATGTAGCGCGGCAGGTTCAGGTTGTAGTCGTTCTTCGGGTCGCTGATCTCGGACAGTGGCACCAGGCGCGAGTATCCGGCGATTTCCACACTGTTGTTAAACGCATCCACGATCTTGTGCATATCCTGGGCGCGAAGCCGGTTCTTGTTGCCGTCTTTCAGGAAGCCTTTGGACGCATCAATCATGAAGACGCCTTTGCGGGCGGCGGCGTTTTCCTTGTCCAGCACCAGAACGCAGGCCGGAATGCCGGTTCCGTAAAACAGGTTTGCAGGCAGACCGATGATACCTTTCAAGTAACCTTTGCGGACGATGGATTTACGGATGTCCGCCTCGGCATTGCCCCGGAACAGAACCCCGTGCGGTAAAATCACCGCGCCTTTACCGGTGCTTTTCAGGACTTTGAGGATATGCAGTAGGAATGCATAGTCCCCGTTTTTTGCGGGGGGAATGCCGTGAATGGTGGGGCCAAACCGCTTGTAGTCATCCTCCGCAGGATTGAATCCCGTACCCCACGCCTTGGTCGAGAAGGGCGGGTTGGCGACGACGAAATCAAAGGTTTTCAGCGACCCGTCGGACTGCTTAAAGAACGGCGTAGACAGAGAGTTATCCTGATGAATAATCGCCGTCGGGCAGTTATGCAGGATCATATTCATCTTGGCAAGCGCTGCCGTCGCGTTGTCCATTTCCTGACCGTAAATCGTTAGGTCCAGCCCTGTCTGATCTTTGGCCTCATCATGAGCCTTCAGCAGCAGCGAGCCGGAGCCGCAGGCAAGGTCGTGGATCGACTGGTCGGCACGGGTAGCACTGCCGATCCCGATTACCCGTGCGAGAATACGGGACACTTCGGCAGGCGTATAGAACTGCCCTTTGCTTTTGCCGGACTCGGTGGCGAAGTGGCGCATCAAGTACTCATAGGCGTCACCCATGATGTCGTCGCCTTCGGCCGTGTTGCCCTTGAAGTTCAGGCCGGGCGTGTCAAAGATGGCAACCAGGTTCGAGAGCCGGTCCACCATGTCCTTGCCTTTGCCCAGCTTATCGGCATCGTTGAAGTCCGCGACATCAATCACTCCCAAGAGATCATTCGCTTTGGCAAGTTTCCCAATAAGCGTATTGATCTTGTCGCCGATCTCCTTGTCCCCTTTCAGGGCCACCATGTCGGCAAAACTCGCTCCGGCGGGAACTTCCAGCAGTACGTCTTTTTGGCCGCTATATTTGTCGGACACATACTTCACGAAAAGCAGAACCAGCACATAGTCTTTGTACTGTGAGGCGTCCATACTGCCGCGCAACTCGTCGCAACTTTTCCAGAGTGAACTGTAGAGTTCAGATTTTTTGATCGCCATCTTGATCCTTAAATTGTTTCTTAAAAAGAGGTGCTGAGTGGGATGGGTCGCCGCCAAGACGGGTTGCGATACCCTTCTATTCTGCTCAGGATTTGTGCAATTTTACCACACGAGGAGCTTCCCTGCTTCTCGTGTGGCGCAATTATTCTTACCATTGTCATTCAGATTAGGCGCTTGCGCTGTTTTGCCACTCGCTTGTTTCCCAGGATGTCCCGCACAACGCCTACGCTGTTGTGAACGCCTCGGATGAAGTCCGGGTCAAGCTGCGTGTAGAGAAGCGTTGTGCGCGTATCTTTGTGCCCGGCAATCTGCTGCGTGGCAAGCAGATTAACTTTCGCTAGCCGGTTCAGCGAGTAGCGGCGCAGGCTGTGCAGAGTAATCCGCCCGCTGATCTTAGCCCAGCCCGTGATCCGCTTGAGCGCCTTCAGAAAGCGACTTTCATCCAAGCGTCCGCCAAACTCGCTGACGAACAGCCAGCCCTCATCCTCCTGCCCAGCCATGATCTTGCTGCGCTGCCGCAGCCAGATGTTTAACGCTTCCACCCATTCAGGACTAACCGGAAGTGTGCGTGGCTCCCGCCCTTTGCTTTCACGGATTACAATCTGCCGCTCTTTGGCGCGATAATCATCAACTTTCAGCGAGAGCATCTCACCGATGCGCGAAGCAGAGTCGAGCAGGCCCAGCAAAATAGCATAGTTGCGGTCCCGATGAAACACGCGCTTGGGAACTGGGTAAAAACGAGCCGAAGGATTTTTGGTCGGGTTCCAGTAGTCGTGGACACTTTTCAGGAGCGTCTGCATCTCAGCATCGGTCGGCATATACTGCGCCGGGCGCGGAGCATGACGAACTTGATAATCGTCCAGTAAGCTGCGCTCGACAATGTCGTTTTTCTGGCACCAGTGAAAAAAGGCTTTGGCGCAGACAGCGGCGTGATGAAGCGTCAGCGGCGCTTTGCCTTCTTCGGCTCGGCTCACAAGGAACCGATCCATGTGGCGTTTGCCGAATGTATCAAAGGGAATTTGCTGGTCGATGGCCCAGCGGGAAAGTCCACCGATTTGGACTTGGTAGTAGAGCTGAGTTTTTTTCGCACGGGTGGCTTGAAGGTGGAGGCGGAACTCGTGGAGTGCCTCTTCCCAGGTAAAGGAGGGGATAGCTGATGACATCTGTGCCCGTTTCGTCTCTCTGGTATTAACGAAGTGTCAATAACGGCAAGACGAACGAATTACTGATAAGGTGTGTGTGGAAGCCGGAGACAGGACTTGAACCCGCGACCCGCTGTTTACAAAACAGCCGCTCTACCACTGAGCTACTCCGGCATGGCTGGGACAACTGTTTGAATTCAGAACGATTGAATGCAGGCAGAATGATACCGCCTGACGGGGGCCTTTGTCAAGGGCTAACGGCGCGTCGACGTGAAAATGGCTCTGAAAATTTTGGGTAATGCGTGGCACGAAATGCTTTACGCGGTCCTAAAGGCGTGGTATAATGGAGGCGATGCCGGGAACAGTCCCGGTGGCCTCTCTTTTTCGCTTCCGGTCCGCCGCCCGCGTCCGTGTCGATCCGGTTTTCTCGGTGATCTCCTTCAGTGATGCCGCCGTGTCCGTGACCTCCGAATGATGGCTGTTTTTTCCGACGAGAAGAAGGCTTTGTCCGAACAATTTCCCAGTCCTAATTTATTGTGAGCCTGGGAGCGCGTCACTTACTGAAAGGAGCCATTTTTCAATGGCAACCAAACTCTATGTCGGCAATCTGACCTACCAGATGACCGATCAAGAACTGAACGACCTCTTCGCCGAAGCGGGCAATGTCTCCAGCGCCCAGGTCGTCACCGACCGCTACACCGGGCAGTCACGCGGCTTCGGCTTCGTGGAAATGGCCTCGGAAGATGAGGCCCAGCAGGCAATCGCAGCCATCAATGGCCGCAATGTCGGCGGACGCGCCCTTGTGGTCAACGAATCCCGCCCGCGTGAAGGCGGCGGTGGCGGCGGCAGCCGTGGTGGCGGCGGTGGCGGAAGCTACGGCGGCGGCGGTGGTGGCGGTGGTGGCTACGGCGGCGGTGGTGGTCGCGGCGGCTCCGGCGGCGGCGGTGGTCGCGGCGGCTCCGGCGGCGGTTACGGCAACGACCGCTACTAGGTCAGCCTCTTAAACACGAAGGGCGTGCTTCCAAAAATGGAAGCACGCCCTTTTCAGTAATGAGGCCTCTTACTGCTCGCGGGACCAGTGGCGGTACAGGCCGCCCAGAATGCCGCCAAACAGCAGGTTCAAAACCGCGAACTGGGCCGTTGCCAGTGATGACCAGCCTAAAAAGTACAGGCCGGTGTCGGGCACGGTGTTCCGCATGATACCTGGATGAATGCCATTGGCCGTCGTAATCACCAGTCCCAGAACGACAAAGGCGGCTGCCCCCACCCCGATGCCTTTGACAACATCCGATGGCTCCATCGCCCAGGCGAGAAGCACGGCATACGTCAGGCCCAGCCCGACATACGTACCGAAAAACAGTGCCAGGCCAATCCACCACGTGATCGCGTTCGGCAGGGGCGGGTACACCAAAACACCAAAAAATTGCGCCATATCAAACCGTGCCGCCCAGGCCGGATTCGGGTAGTTCGTCACTGGACTGCCAAGCGCCGTTGGAAGCAGGCCGAGCGTCAGATAGTACAGCGCGACCAGCACGAAGGTGGAGACACTTGACGCCCCCATGGCGGCGAATAGACGGAACCGGCGCGTATAAATCAGCCGCGTCGGGCGCACCGGGGACGCAAAGAAGCGCTGAATAGACACAAACATGGAAGCGATGGGGGACATAAAACTCTCAGATTTCAGCAAAAGTCATCAGTAAACGCGAATGGTCGGCGTCGAAACCGGGCCATCTTTCTGGTTGTGGCGTCCCTGCGGCATAAAGTAAACCAGGGCGCTGACCAGCAGATATGCCGCGCACATCCCGAAGATAATCGCCCAGGTCCGAAAATCGCCCCAGTCCCATCGGGTCTGCCGATGCTCGGCAGCATCCGTCTCCCGAATAAAGGCAAAACTGCCGTCACCCCGGCTGCGGGCATCGGCGGCATCCCGGTCAGCGGACTCGGCAATATACCCCTCTTTGGAGCGGCGCTGCGTTTTATAGTCGGGGTTAGCACGGCCCGGCTGATCGGGGGGCGTATCCCACTGCTCGTTGTCGTCCTCGGTGTCGTCTCCTGGAAACTGATGGTAGTGGTCGCCGCCGCGCCCGTGCCAGCGAATAAGTTCATTTGCCATTATACGCCAATCCCCTCTATACCAGTCCAGATCACATAAACCAGAACCCAGACGCCGAGGCCGATATACGTCCAGACCAGAAATTTGGGCAGCGGCGCACGGTCCTCTTCAATGGTTCCGTAACGCTCAATGGTTTCCTCGCCGCGCCGCTGCTTGCGGTTGGGCCGGTCGCGCCCGATGACGGTAAAATACCAGGTTGCCAGACTGGTAGCAATAGTGAGAATCACTGCCGTCCACATCCAGAACCAGGTGTCCGCGCCCTGCATGATTGCCATAACGTTTGCTTTCTTAAATTGAGACTAGAACTTGAACGGGCAGCTTCCCGTGGTCGGGTGCGTGACCGCTGGCGCGGTTCCATGCAGCGCGACGCCCAGCACCAGCAGGATGGAGCCGAGCATGGCGATAGCAAGCGTGCCAAGCGTGCCAACCATCCAGCGGGCCTGCCGAGTGTTCAGCGTGGACTTGGCGGGCGGAGCCATGGTAGTTTCCTGCACCTCGTCCAGAGACCATGCTTTTTGCTCGGCTCCGCTGAACTGCCGGTGACGCAGCGCCCAGACAAACAGCGGCAGCGCCAGAACGTGAAAGCCGACGAAGATACCGAGAACGGTGATCATGTGCGCGGGTGACATATCCATAATGGGTCTAGTTTACCCCAAACTAAACAAGAAAACTGATTTAAAAATCTATTTGTGCAATCTTTCACAAATTGGCTTTTCCGCGTATATTTGGGGGTATCATAGGTGAGCAAGACAAAAGCTGTCTTTTTCGAAACTACCTCTGAGTTCGGCTCAATCTTTGAGTCCACACTCAATCTTTTAGCAAGAAGGAACGACAGGCGTGAGTCGCCCCGTACTTATCCGACTCTTTGCAGTCGCAAGCATTCTGCTGCTGGCCCTGCTGACGATGGCTTTCTTCTGGCCGGAGACCACCCACGAGCGCAAGCCCGACTGGGTCGGTGCACCAGGTCCCACCCAGCCGATTGCATTTTATCACCGCGTTCATGTCAATGAGCTGCACATCCCGTGCGCTTACTGTCACTGGACGGCGGCGGCTTCCCGCTACGCCAACTATCCGCCGGTGGAGCTGTGCTGGGGATGCCACAAAAACATCTCCATCACGCACCCCCAGATTGCGCGGGTCCGTCAGTATTACCTGTCCGGGCAGCCCATTCCCTGGGTGCGGGTCAACCAGCAGCCGGGCTATGTCCACTTTGTCCATTCGGCGCACGTCGCCGCTGGCATCGCCTGCGCCACCTGCCACGGCAACGTCGGCAGCATGGAAGTGGTTTACCAGCCGATTGAGATGAACATGGGTTGGTGCATCACCTGTCACCGGCAGTACGAAAAGAAGTTCCAGCCGTACCAGGCATCCGTGGACTGCTATACGTGCCACTATTAGTCTTTGACTAGTCCTAGAAAAGCAAAGTTTCCTATGACCGACATCAGCCGGCGTAAATTTATTCAGCTTTCCGTGGTCGGCAGTGCCGTGGCCGCCACCGGCTGCCGCCCTCTAAGCCGCTACAGCCCCGGTTTGTACCGGGCCGAAGTGACGGGGCAGTACGGCGGCTATGACAACCGAGCTTATCCCTACCTGAACCAGCCCGACGGCCTCATGGACGGCGTGCCGCAGTATTTCGCCACGGTCTGCCAGATGTGCCCCGCCGGATGCGGCCTGCTGGTCCGCACAATGGGCGGACGGGCGCTGAAGGTGGAAGGAAACCCCGAACACCCCATCAGCCGGGGCGCGTCCTGTGCGCGGGGCCAGACGGCTATGCAGCACCTGTACAACCCGGATCGCCTCCGCCGCCCCACCCTGCACGCCAAGCGCGGCGACTTTTTCACCCGCGATAGGCCCAAAGACGCCAACCCGCCCGACAGCCGCGAGACGGTGAAGGAAATCGCCGCGACGCCCACCGACTGGGAAACGGCGCTGGCTAAAGTCGCTACGGGCCTAACGGGCGCGAAGGGCCGTGTCGCCATTCTGGTGGACGCGCAGGACTTCGGCCATTCCCCCACGCAGATGAAGATGCTGAACGAGTTCGCGTCTGCTGTCGGTGGGACCATTACTACGTACTCGCTTCTCGACGACGCCCCGTGGCGGGCGGCGGCGAAAGCGGTCTACGGCAAAGACCAGCTTCCGGCCTATCAGCTTGACGAGGCCGATGTGATCGTCTCATTCGGCGGCGACTTCCTGGAAGCGTGGCCCTCACCCGTCCTGTATGGCCGCCTCTTCGGCGACTTCCGGCAGGGACCGCGCCGAAAGAAGGGAGATCATGGCCTGTTTATCTATGTTGGCCCACGCATGAGCATGACGGCGGCCAATGCCGACCTGTGGCTTCCCTGCAACCCCGGCACGGAGGCCATTGTCGCCCAGGCCGTTACCAATGCTATAAGCCGCAAGAATATGTCTCTCTCAGACGCATCGGGTGCTTCCGGCATCTCTGTTGAGCAGCTTCAGCAACTTGTGCAGGCATTTGAAGGCGCAGGAGCACGTGCGGTCGCTGTTCCCGGCAATGGTCTAATGAGTTCGGCCAACCCGACGGCGGCGTTTACGGCGGTGGAGGAGCTAAACGCGCAGGTAGGAAGCCAGTGTGTCGGCTTCGGCACGGCGGCGCTGGCCCCCCCCGCCCCCAATTCTGGGGGAGCCGGACTTCGGGGCGTGCAGCAACTAGTGAGCAAGATGCAGGGGGGGCAGGTTGGAATGCTGATCTTGGTCGGCAACATGAACCCGGTGTTTTCCCTGCCGTCCAAAGTTGGCTTTATGCCCGCGCTCGCTAAGGTGCCGACGATTGCCGCGCTGAATGTTTTTGACGACGAGACGACGGCCTATGCTGATGTCGTCCTGCCTATTCGCTCGTTCTTGGAGGACTGGGGCGACCATGTGCCGCCGGTCATTCCGGCGGGAACGCGCATGGCAACCCTGCGTCAGCCGATCATCGACCCGCAGTTTGTGGGCGGCTGGGGCGGCGTACAGGACAACACCAAGCTGCACGAACCCTGGATGGATACACGGCCTCTCGGCGACATCCTGCGCGACCTCGCGGCCCGCTTCGGCGCGAAAGCCGCCTTTCAGGACACCGACAGCCGCGAAGCCGTCCGCCGCGCCTGGGCGGGATTGGGGCAGGCGACGCTGGCCGCGACGACGACCGAGAACGACCGCCCTTGGGTGAACGCGCTGTCTGTGGGCGGCCTGTATGACAAAGCCGCGCCCTCTGCCGTGCCCTTCACGGCAGAAGCCACCGCCCCGGTTGCCGTGCCCGCACCGCTGCCGAAGGGGACGTTTGCCCTGCACCTGTACCCACAGATTTACAATCAGGACGGGCGGCACGCCAATTTAGGCTTTTCGCAGGAGAACCCGGACCCGATGACGATGGCGGTCTGGAATTCATGGGTGGAAATTAATATGCAGGTTGCTCACGATCTGGATATTCGCACCGGTGACCAGGTGAAGATCACCGCCTCCAACGGTCAGTCGGTCACCGTCAATGCCATCCCCTACCCCGGCCTGCATCCCGGCGTGGTCGCTATGCCTATCGGGCAGGGCCATGAAGTCTACGGGCGAAACGCCGCCGGACGCGGCACAAACCCGCTGCCTATTCTGGAACCCGTCGCCGACCCTGTCACCGGGGCGCTGGCCTACTCTGCTACCACGGTCAAAATCGAGAAAGTCGCCAGCGCCAAAGCAGGCTACTACCCGGATGGCACAACGCTGGTGCTGGTGCAGGATCGGCCCGGCGGACACGAACCCGACGACCTGAAAGATTTAATTCACACCACTGCCAAAGAGTGGAAAACGGCCAAGCGCGTCACCGGCCCTCCCAAGTCCTATGAGCCGATGCCCGGCTCCGTCGAGCAGGGAACCGAAAGCGGCCATTCCGCTCAGTAGTTAAGAGACAGAAAGACACACAATGCCGAACGCGGAAGAATTAAGGCAGGAACGGCGGGGCGGCCCCGACAGCGGCGGCGATGGCCCCTCTGAGCAGAAAGCAACTCCCTACGTTTTAGACAGCGTGGACGGGGTAAAAACGCGCAAGTGGTCGATGGTCATTGACCTGGACCGCTGCACCGGCTGCCATGCCTGCGAGACCGCCTGCGCGATGGAAAACAACATCCCGGTGGTCGGCGAAGAGCAGGCACATCAGGGTCGTCTGCACCAGTGGATTCGGGTGGAGCGGTACTGGGAAGGCGAGTTTCCGAATGTCAAAGCGCGGTTCATGCCCATTCCCTGCCAGCACTGCGACAATGCCCCCTGCGAGCCAGTCTGCCCGGTCTATGCGACTTATCACAACCCGGAAGGGCTGAACGCGATGGTCTACAACCGGTGCGTCGGCACGCGCTACTGCGGCAACAACTGCCCGTATGATGTGCGAATGTTCAACTGGTTTGAGCATTCTTGGGACGAGCCGCTGAACCAGCACCTGAACCCGGACGTGACCGTGCGCGAAAAGGGCGTCATGGAGAAATGCACGTTCTGCATCCAGCGCATCCGCCGGGCTGAGGAAAAAGCCGGAGCCGAGGACCGCGAGCTGGCCCCCGATGAGTTCACAACGGCCTGCGCCGAGGCGTGCCCGCCCAAAGCCATCACCTTTGGCAATGTCAAAGACGATCAGTGGTCGGTGGCAAAACTGTGGAATGACCCGCGCCGCTTCCGGCTTTTGGAAGATTTGGGAACCTCACCCGCAGTCGTGTATCTGAAAACAGTCGAGCAGGAAGCCGCAACGGCTTAGAGATAAGAATTATGTTTGACGAAGACAAAATTTTAGCCGCCAGTCGGGCGATGGACGATGGCTCCGACCATGCCGAGCCTCTGCGTCTGCTGCTGGAAGGCGGCAACAAGTCGCACCGTGTCAAAATGACGGGCGTTGCGCTGTTCTGCGTGGTGCTGGCTGTGCTTGGGGCGGCGGCGTTTCTGACGCACCGCGCCTCCCCAAGCATTGAGGCCGAGGCGAGCTTCTGGCACGTCACACTGGTTTCGACGCTGTTCTGGATTGGCGTCGCGCAGGGCTTGTTCGCGCTGTCGGCGATTTTGCGGATCGCCCATGCATCGTGGCGCTATCCGCTAACCCGTATCCTAGACATGGGTTCGCTGTTCGGCTTGTGGATGCCCCTGCTGTTCCCGATTTTATGGGCTGCCCGCCATTTTATCTATGCGAACGGCGCATCCGAGCCGCTGTTTCGGGACAACGTCTGGCGCTTGATTCATCCTCTGGTCTGGGACGCGCTGGCCGTCGGCACATCGTTTGCCGCAGGCTGGGCGCTGCTGTTTTTGACATCTTTGCCGGACTTCGCCATGCTGCGGGACCGAGCAGCAGAAAAGTCGAAAGACCGCAAGTTCTACGGAGCGCTGGCCGGGTCGTGGCGCGGCGATGGGCGGCAATGGCGTGTTCTGCGCCGGGCGGAAGGTGTTCTGGTTGTCGTCATCCTGCTGTCGTTTGTCGGCTCGCAGACCATTCTTGGCTGGGACTTCCAGCTTTCCGCCGCGCACAACTGGGAATCGAGCATCTTCGCGCCGATTTACACGCTGTCCGGTTTGCTGGCCGCGCTGGCCGCGTGTATCCTGCTGATTACAGTCGCGGGCGGGTCGCTGCGTGGCAAGGGGTTCTTTACGGCGCATCAGTACGACAATATTGGCAGAGTGATGGTTGGCATCGGGCTGGTCTGGGCCTATTTTCGGATTTGCGACTTTTTGACGGCCTGGTACGGCCACACACCTGAAGAGTGGCGGCTTCAGCAGAGCCGGACGGTCTATTATCCCGTGCAGACGGGCCTGATGCTATTAGGATGCTTCCTGATCCCGGTCTTTGCGAACTTCTTTCCGTCGCTTCGGAGGCGCGTCTGGCTGATCTGCACGAACAGTGTGTTTGTGCTGATCGGAGTCGGGGCGCAGCGGTTCCTGGACAGCGTACCGACGTTCCCGCCGAAGTTCGGCATCCTGCCTTTTGCGCCGATGCTTCCGGCGCTGGCGGTCTTTGTTGGGATTGGCGGCCTGTTTGTGCTAACCTATCTGATTGGCGCACAGCTCATCCCCATTCTCTCGTGGTGGGGCATGGGCAAGGGCCGCACGCGCATGACCGAGCATAAAATGGGCAATGCAACCGTGACCGTGATGGTGGAAGACCCGCCGCTGTGGGAAACATGAGGCCGACCGGAGCTTTAGAAACACGACTATAGAAATACAACTATGGCACTTATTGAGCGTGAGCTAAACAAATTTCAAGAGACGCAGCGCGAGGTCCCCCTGCGCGAAGTCTCCGACAGCCCGCACCCCATGCCGCCCGGCCCGCAGGTCAACACGGACCTGACCGACGCAGTGCTGAAAACCAACTGGCGCTGGTGGGCAGTTCTGGGCTTCTTTGCGACGGTGTTCGGCGCGGCCTTTCTGACCTTCTGCTGGCAGGTCTATCAGGGCATGGGCGTCTGGGGCATGAACCGGCCTGTGTACTGGGGCCTGGACATCGCAAACTTCATCTTCTGGGCGGGTGTTGCCCTCTCGGGAACGATGATTTCCGCAATCCTGCGCCTCTTTCATGCGGGCTGGCGGCGGTCGCTGACACGGCTGGCGGAGACACTGACGGTCTGCGCTCTGGCGGTCGCGGGCGTTTTCCCGCTCCTGCATATCGGGCGCAACTGGCTGTTCTTTTACTTTATTCCGTTCCCCAACGAGCGGCAGCTCTGGCCGAACTACAAAAGCCCGCTGATCTGGGACGCGACGGCGCTGGGCGTGTACTTGATCACGAGCGTGATCTTCTGGTTCTCCGGGATCATCCCGGACTTTGCGACGCTCCGGGAGCGCACCTTCGGATGGCGGCGCGTGATGTATACGATTCTGGCGTTCGGGTGGCGCGGGACGGACCGCGAGTGGCGGCGCTTAAAAGTGCTGTTCGGCATTCTGACCGTCATGATTATCCCAGTCTTTGTGTCCCTGCACACGATTGTCGGCTGGGACTTCGGCATGAGCCTTGTGGCGGGCTGGCATTCCAGCGTCTTCGCCCCCTACTTCGTCTGCGGAGCGCTGCTGTCCGGGGCGGGCGCGGTGTGCGTCGTCATGTGCCTCCTGCGCTGGGTGTTCCACCTGGAACGGTACATTCTGCCGCAGCACTTTGACAACATTGGGAAGATTCTGCTGTTCATCTCGCTGTTCTGGTTTTTCTTCTTTGGCAATGACCTCTGGTCGGACTGGTTCTCCAACGACGCCGACCATGAGTATTACGTCAATATGCTGTTTGGCGGCTACAAGTGGATGATGCTTCTGCTGCCAGTGTTTGCCATTGCCGTGCCGATCCTTACGCTTGCCTTCAAGCAAGTGCGCCGCTCGCCCTGGGCGATGCTGGCGGTCGGCGTCAGCGTCAATATCGCCATGTTCACCGAGCGCATTCTGGTGGTCGTGCCGCCCGTTGCCCACAACCGGCTGACCTGGGGCAACTACACCCCGGCCTGGCCCGACATCACGATTACGATAGGCGCGTATGGCCTCTTTGGAATGCTGTATACGCTGCTGACCAAGTTCATCCCGATTGTCTCTATGTGGGAGTTCCGCGAAGGCGAACACGCCGAGGGCCTGGAGCAGGTCGGCATGGTTCAGGTGCCTATCGCCGTCCGCGAAGATGCCATTGGCTAGGCAAGAGTTAGACTCAGGAAAAAATTATGGCTGAAACCACAGTGTTAGGATTGTTCGAAGATTTGGATCATGCGGCAAGCGCCCTGAACCGGCTAAAAGGCGAAGGTAAAACCGCGTCGCAGGACCTGATGGTCATGTCGTCGGTCCCTTTCCCGGAAGGCGTTCTGGAAGCGGATCGCTCCCCCATTCGTCTGCCGCTGGCGACGCTGGTGTTTGCGATTGTCGGCATCGCGTTCGGCACGTTCCTGGCGGCGATCACGCCGCAGCTTTATCTGATTCGCGTTGGCGGCAAGCCAATTACCGCCGTGCCGCCGTCCGCGATTATCGCGTATGAGATGATGATGCTGTTCGCGCTGTCCGGGGCCTTTGCCTATGCGCTGTTCGAGATGCGCCTGCCGTCGTGGCGGGCCAAAGTCTACGACCCGCGCATTTCCGAGGGCTTGATTGGTATTGCCGCGCACTGCGCCACTGACGAGCAGGCCGCGCAGGCCGAGCGTTTTTGCCAGGAAGCGGGCGCGGCAGATGTGCGCCGCGATGCCCGCAGCTTTGACTAGACGCAGTGATTAGAAGAAATCAAGTGATTACACGTTCCTATTTAACTTTATTGGCTGGCAGTGTGCTGACTGTTCTTATCGCTGGCTGCGGCAACCAGATGTACCGGCAGCCGAACTACACACCGCTGGATACACCCCGCGCCGCGCCGCCGCAGGAGGCCGTTTCTGCCGACCCGTCCATCCTGCCGACAGATGCCCGTCCGGTCGCTTCCATCGCCTACGGTGCTCGGGTGATCCTGCCCGGCGAGACCGAGGCGAAGGCAGTCGGGGGCGTTCGCCTGACACAGTTCCCGTCTAAAGAGCCGGTCCTGCCGCCGCCCAACCTCTCGGACAACGCCCGCTACGAGCCTGCCCCGGCGGCGGTGGATGCTTTAAAAAACCCGCTGCCCAATGATCCGCGTGTGATTAAATCCGGCCAGATTTTGTTCTACAACCGCTGTGTGCAGTGCCACAACCCGAGCGGCTACGGCTACGGCACGGTGGGCCAGTATTTGATCCCCCACCCGCCGAACCTTGCCGCGCCTCTGGTGCAGCACATCACCGATGGCGCGATCTTCTGGCACATTACGATGGGCCAGGGCAAGATGCCCGGCTTCCGCCATTGGACCACTCCCTCGGAACGCTGGGCGATGGTCTCCTATGTCCGCAGCCTGAAAGGCAGCAAAGATACGCAGGATGAGACCAATCCCGATGCCTGGAAGGTCTCCCGCGATGCCCCCTACCCCACCTACGGAGTCAAGGATTTCCAGGACGGCTACAGCGCGAACCCGTTCAAGACGCTGTCCCCGCCGGTCGAGGCCAACGATATGCGCTCCACGCTGCGGCATCAGGGGCAGGGCCAGGAGCCTGCGGTGCAGACGCGTCCGACCCAGCCGGGCGAGTAGGCTCACAAAAAAGCCCCCGCGCCATTGGCGCGGGGGCTTTTTGCGTTCGCTCTCAGAGAGCCTGGTCTATCAGCTTGGTGATATTACCCTTCGGGTGCGCTCCAAGAAGCTGCCCCACCGGCTCGCCGCCCTTGAACAGGTGCAGGGCGGGGATGGAGGAAACCCCGTAGCGGGCGGCCACTTCCGGCTCATCGTCGACGTCCACCTTGACGATCTTGGCCTTGCCCGCATACTCTCCGGCGACAGCATCCAGGGTCGGGCCGATGGCGCGGCAGGGCGGGCACCAGGGTGCCCAGAAGTCCACGAGGACGGGGACATCGGACTGCAAAACTTCCTTCTCAAAATCAGCCGTCTTGACGGCGAGGGCGCTGCTCATTTCGTATCTCCTTGAGTGTATCAACCGTGTGTGATAATTGTGTGATATAGCCGTTAAAGCTGTTCGGCCAAAGCGGCGCCGATGGTCTGCTTTGTGTTCTGCCCGCCCACCAGCTCATTGACCTTCTGACCATCCTTGAAGACAATCAGCGTCGGGATGCTCTGCACCCCGTAGCGGCCTGCGATTTCGGGGTTCTCGTCCACGTTCAGCTTGAACACGCGGGCGCGGCCCGCATATTCTTCGGCGACGGCATCGACGGCGGGCGCAATGGCGCGGCAGGGGCCGCACCAGACGGCCCAGAAGTCTACAAGTACGGGCGTTTCCGCCTCCAAAACCAGCGTATCAAATTCAGCCGTGGAAACGGCGGGGGCTGCGCTCATAGGTTCAGTCTCTTTCTTCCGCTCAATTTCTTTTTGCGATGGTGTCTGTCTCCAAAACACGCAGCTCGGATTATCGGTTCCCGCCGCTCTGCGTAAAGGCCATAAACTCGGCGCGGGTGGCGCGGTCCGCCCGAAACGCCCCCATCATGTGCGACGTAATCATACTGGCATTCTGCTTTTGAACGCCGCGCATGAGCATACATAAATGCAGACCTTCCACCACCACAGCCACGCCCTGCGGCTCCAGCGCCTCTTCCAGCGCCTCGGCAATCTGCGTTGTCAGCCGCTCCTGCACCTGCAAGCGCCGGGCAAACATATCCACCAATCGAGGGATTTTGGACAGCCCCACAATTTTGCCGTTCGGAATATAGCCGACGTGAACTTTGCCGAAAAACGGCAGCAGATGGTGCTCGCAGAGACTAAAAAACTCGATGTCTTTGACGATTACCATGTCGTCGTAGTCTTCGTGAAAGATCGCTCCATTCAGCAGCGTTTCCACTTCTTGATCGTAGCCCCGCGTCAAAAACTTCATGGACTCAGCGACCCGGTGCGGCGTCCGAAGCAGTCCTTCCCGGTTCGGGTCCTCGCCCACAAACGCCAGCACATTCCGGTAAGCGTCTTCAATCGCCGCCTGCGCTGGCCGCTCCGCCTGCACCATGCCAACCTGCTCACGCGGTGGGCGAGCTTCCACGCTTTTCAGCCCGCGCATTTCCGCTTCCGTCAGTTGTGTCAAGCCAGATTCTCCCCACGGTACTCAAAAACTATCTGTATAACACATCGGCTATGCGTCCGGGTTCCCTACGGCCCACAAAAAAGCGCCGCCGGTCAGCTGGACCGGCAGCGCTTATGCTTATGGGGCTTATGCTTATGGGAAGGCAGCGTCCGACTACTGCTTGCAGAGATTTTGGTCCCCGCCCGTGTTGTCCGTTAGGGCCGCACCACGCTGAAGGTTATACATCTTCTGGTTGTCAGCCGGTACAGCAGCAGTCGAGCCTGTATTGTTGACAAGGAAATACTTAGAGTGTCCATCAATGAAAGCGACGTTGCAGCCGCCCGTATGGCGCAGAGAGATGTTATCGCCCTGGGCAACTCCGGTCGCCGTCGCTGTTTGATCGTTGAGGAAGTTGGCATCATTGGTTGTGCCGGTCGCCAGCCCAGAGGCTTCTTCGCAGAGCAGCATCGTTCCTGCGGGGTTATCAAATGCGACCAGAGACTTGCCAGGCGCAAGTGCCGTGCCCGCCGCAGTGGCGGTAAACAGGCACGAGCTTGCGGCATAAGAGTCCCCCGCCGCCTGCCCCGGCGAGTCATCTGGGCACAGGTAGACACCCTTGCTTTTGACAAAGGGGTAAATGCTGCCCAGGCTCATGTCAAAAATGGCTGGGTTTGTCGCATCGCCAAATTTGGTGTAGTAATTCCAGCCTCCCGGTATGTTTATCCCAGTGCCGCCTTTGATCAGGTTGGGCATTCGCTCGTCCGAATCCTGTGTATATTGAATAAAACCAAGATTGAGCTGTTTGGTATTGCTCAGGCAAGCGGTGCGGCGGGCGTTTTCGCGGACGCGCTGAAAGACGGGAAAGAGAATGGCAGCAAGAATCGCGATAATGGCGATGACGACGAGCAGTTCAATCAAAGTGAACCCGGCCCGTGAGCGTTGTATTTTCATGGAAAGTATCCTTTATGATTACATCTATAATTGCGTATGAAATATTTCCAACCGACGAACGGGCGCAAACAGCGAATGTCTTACCAGACGCAGGCCGAGAGCAAAAGTTCATGACCTCCGCGATTTGACTAAGGCCCAAAGCTACCCTGGGTAATAGCGATTCCTGGCTTCCTGTCGGAGCCAAAGGTGGAGGTTGCGGCGGCAGCACCCCGAAGAGACAGCCCCACTGTGCGGCTGAAGTGCGCCTGCGTGGAAGGCAGATGAGCGCTGATTTCGCGAATAAAGTCTACAGCCTGGGTATGCGGCTCGCCCTGCGTCGCCGAGGCCGTCTGCTCAGGCGCAGGCGGCTCCTGCACAATGACTTTGGACGGGAGCACCTGCACATCCGGCTCTTTCACTCTTCCAGTGCCTTCGTTCCGGGCGGTCAGGACCGGCGCTTTGGTCGGCAGCGGGGCGGGCGTGTGCTTGACAGTCGGTGCCGGGTTGACGGCGACATAGCTCTCTGTCGGCGGCACGACCAGTTTCAAGCGCGGACGCGGGGCAACAGTCGGCGGGGCGACCTGCACGGAACGCCCCGTATTTTTCGCGGGAACACGCGGCACAGAAACCGGCGCGGGCGGCGTGTCGTCCGGCGCAATGTCGCGGTTAGCCATTAACGGCGCGGGCTGCGGCTTTTTGGCCGTCACCGTCGGCGCAGTCGGCTTCACGGGGGCAATAAAGACAGAAGGTGCATTGTTCGGCACGATGGCGACACTCAGGGGTGGCACAGGCTTCACGGCGACGCCGGGGCGGGACGGATGGGTCAGGCTATAGCCCAGGAACAGGCCCACGGCGGCAAGCGACGCAGCGGCGGCGAAGGCCGGGCGCGTGGCAAAAGAGCGGGCCGGGCGCAGGCGCAACGGCGCGGCGTCGGACGCGGCAATGGCCTCGGCAATCCGGGCGTGCAGGTCCGCAGGGGGCGACAGGACGGGCCGCCCGGAGAGGGCGCGGCGGGTTGCCTGCATCCAGGCCAGCGACTCCCGGCAGGACTCGCAGATGGGCAGATGAGCCTCCACCAGACGCGCTTCGGCGGGAGACGCCATGCCGTCGCCGTAGAGCGACAGCAGCGGATCAATCGCCTCGCAGGTATCCCCGGAAGTGTCGCCGAACGCATTAAGTTGTGCCGGGCGTGTTCGCGCCCAAAATCGCCATTCCATGCGGAAGTCGTGCCTTTCCTGACAGCCGTGATTTACACTTTTTCTGACAGCGCCGAGGCCGAAATGTTTCATCAATTTATGCGCGATTTTTAGCGCCGTGGGGTATCTTAAACTCATTATGGCAGATGAGCGCAAAAATCCGGAATTTTTAGGGGGCGGCCCCAAGTTCAACACCGTCGGCAAAGATGTACGCGGCAAAGATGAAGTGATTGTCCGCGCCCCGCAGGCAGGCTCCTGGCTGCGAATTGCGCTGATAGGACTCATCGTTGTGGTGCTGGCTGGAACGCTGTTTTATTTGAATGATCGGTCACCCGGACGCACAAACATTCCTTCCGGGCATGGCGGGCAGGGAATTACCCCGGATGATCGTCCCACCAGTCCCACGGACCCCAATCTAAAGTAGGTGTCTGGCATAATGTGTTTGATATTACCCTTGGATGTGATATAATAAAGCCGTACAGTGTGCTTCGAAGCACCTGCGTCTTTGTCCGCTTTGTTGCCTCGGCAGCCCGTGAACACTTTGTTCCCATCCGGCGGCAGGGGCAATTCTTCTCTCTAAAATGTAAGCTGCGCTTCCGCGCAACTCCATTTTATGTGAAGGGAGGTCGCCTTTCATGAACGCTTACCCGAACCTTGCCCGTCGCCACAAAATCGCCTATGTCGGCACATACCCGCCGAAAGAGTGCGGCATTGCGACGTTCACGCTGGACGTTGTCAACTCCACGGATTTATCCGGCTGGCGCTCAATTGTCTTTGCCGTCGATGACGCCGCTCCCAACGAGCCGCACCCGGACAGCAAAGTCGTTTTCACCATTGAAAAAGAAAACCAAGCGAGCTACCTCCGAGCGGCCAGGCTGATGGAAAAGTACCGCGTCAGCCTGCTGTCCGTGCAGCATGAGTACGGCATCTATGGCGGCGACCACGGCGATTACGTGCTGGATTTAATCAAAGACGTCACTGTTCCCGTTGCCGTCACGCTGCACACAGTTCTGCCGAACCCGTCCGACGCGCAGCGGCGCATTCTCAAAGAAATGGAAAAGCACGTCGCCTCATTTGTCGTCATGGCCCACAAAGCTGTGGAGCTGTTGGTGGATGTCTACGGCATCGCCGCAAGCAAAATCCGCTTTATTCCGCACGGCGCCCCAAACGCTCCGTACCATGCCGACAAGGCTTCCAAAGAAAAACTCGGGCTGGAAGGGCGGCGTGTGCTGTCTACATTCGGCCTGATTTCGCCGAACAAAGGCATTGAAGACGCGATTGCTGCGATGCCCGAAATCGTCAAAAAAGAGCCAACGGCCACGTACCTGGTTCTGGGACAGACCCATCCGGTGATCAAGCGCAAAGAAGGCGAGTGGTACCGCGAGAGCCTGGTCAAGCAGGTCCAAGACCTCGGGCTGACCGACAACGTCAAGTTCGTGGACAAATATCTCACGCTGCATGAGCTGCTTGATTATTTGTTAGCGACAGATGTATACATCACGCCGTATTACGCCAATCCGCATCAGATTACGTCTGGCACGCTGGCCTACGCGATGGTGACGGGAAAAGTCATTGTCTCCACGCCCTACCTGTATGCCGAAGAGCTTTTAGCTGACGGGCGCGGCTTCTTGTATCCGTTCCGCGACTCGGCGGTCCTGTCCGAGGTTATCGGGCGGCTGCTGACCGATGACGCGCTGTTTGAAGCGACGCGGCGCAAAGCCTACGAGTATGGCCGGATGATGACTTGGCAGTCGGTCGGCGTGCAGTATACCAAACTGTTCACCGAAATGCTGGACGAGCGGTGGGTCAACCACCGTGCCGCCATGGATGCCATGGCAATTCCCGGACTCAGCGACATGATCCGCGAAGGCGACCGTCCGGCGACGGTGGCTTCCCCCGTCCACTGATTTGCTCCGGCAAAAGTCGGCGCGAAAGGACCCTATGCCCAATTTAAAATTAGAACGTGATGCTCAATGGCGAGCCGAGCTGAACCAATCTGAAACCCCGAGACAGCAGCTTCGCTCTGACCACTTGAGCGTTATGCTGACTGACATCGGCCTCTGGCAGCATGCCGAAGGCACTGCCCCAAACCCCCGCCATGGCTACTCGATTGATGACGAGGCGCGGGGGCTGATTGTCGGTTTGCGCTACCGCAAGACCGGCCACAGCCCGCGCTTTTACGACCGGCTGGCCGACATCTGCTTCCGGTTCATTGCCGACGCCGCGATCACCGAAGGACCCAACGCAGGCCGCTACCACAACTTCTGCGATACCGAAGGCCGCTGGCTGGATTCGGTCGGCAGCGATGACTCGTTTGGCCGCACCCTCTGGGGCCTCGGCGTCGCCCACGCCGCCGATGCATCGTTTGCCCCGCGTCTTGAAGTCGAGGCGCTTCTACGCCGCTCCCTGCCGCAGATTGACACGCTGAAGTGGAATTACCTGCGTGCCCGTGCGTTCGTGATTTTGGGCCTGGCCGAAGCCCGGATTGCCGACGACACAATCAAACAGCTTGCTGACTACATCTGCGATGCTTACGAGAAAGTGGCGGTTCCCGAGTGGCAGTGGTTTGAAGAGCAAATGACTTACTGCAACCCGCGTCTGCCGCAGGCCCTCTTTATCGCCGCCCGGCTATTCCCCGAAGAAGCCCGCTATGCCCAGATTGCTACCAAGTCACTGGACTTCCTGCTCCTGAAAACCCGTAACGACCACGGCAGCTATGACCCCATCGGCAACGACCGGATGACCGAAGCGGGCTGGTTCACGCGCCATGACGCCCACCCGCCGCTCTTTGATCAGCAGCCGGTAGACGCGGGCGCTTTGGTGGAATGCTGCGTCGATGCCTGGCACGCCACCCGCGAGCTGCGCTTCCGGCAGGCAGCCTCAGATGCGTATGAGTGGTACAACGGCGCAAACCGTCACCGACTGCCGGTGCATAACCCGGAAACCGGTGGTGTCTCCGACGCGCTGACGCGCCACGCCCTGAACCGCAATCAGGGGGCTGAGTCGGTGCTGTCCATTCACCTGGCGCATCAAGCGCTGATGACACTGTAGCTTATTTTAGGAGACGCTGACCCCAATGCCTGAAGCACAAAAGCCCAATATTTCGTTCGGCACGGACGGATGGCGCGGCATCATTGCCGACAACTTCACCGGCGCGAATGTCCGGCTGGTCTCGCAGGCCATTGTCAACTACTTGAAGCGCGACAGCGTGCCTGGCGAGCCGACCATCTATATCGGCTACGACAACCGCTCGCAGTCCGAATACTTCGCCAAGCAGGCCGCGCTGGTTGTCGCCGCGTCGGGCATGAAGGCCATTTTTTCCGATGGGTCGTGCTCGTCCCCAGCGATTTCGTACAATGCCCACCACGGCAGGGCCAAAGGCGGCATTATGATTACCGCCTCGCACAATCCACCCGAGTTCAACGGCGTCAAGATCAAGATGGGCTACGGCGGCTCCGCCCTGCCAAGCGATGTGGACGAAACGGTCAAAGAGCTGAATGCGCTGATAGACGCCGGGACGTACACTGTAGAACCGCCCGCCGATGCCGCTGGCAAGATCGAGACCCGCGACCTGCGCCCCGCCTACTTTGACGGCCTGCGCGGCATGGTAGATTTAGACTTAATCGCTAAAGCGAACTTCAAAGCCGTCGCCGACCCGATGCACGGCAGCGGGAGCGGCTATCTCACCGACATCCTGCGCGGAGCGGGCGTGGAGATTGAAGAAATCTGCCGCGACCACAACCCGGTGTTCGGCGGATTGAACCCGGAGCCAATCGCCCAGAATCTCGGCCCGCTCAAAGATGCCGTGCTGGCCTCCCGCGCCGATGTGGGCCTCGCCATAGACGGCGATGCTGACCGGGTAGGCGCGATGGACGCCGACGGCAATTTCGTGGACAGCCACCGTATCTTCGCATTGGTGCTGCGGCATCTCGTGGAAGACAAGGGCCTGCGCGGCAGCGTCGTCAAGACGGTGTCCACCACTACGCTGATTGATAAGCTGTGCGCTAAGTATGGCCTGACTTTGCACGTCGTCCCCATCGGCTTCAAGAACATCGTGGAATGGATGCTCAAAGAAGACGTGCTGATTGGCGGCGAAGAGTCCGGCGGCATCGGTGTTCAGGGCTTCATCCCGGAGCGCGACGGCCCCCTAATGTCCCTGATGCTTTTGGAGACAATGGCGACCCGCAAAAAGCGCCTGGAAGAGCAGATTGCAGAACTGATGGCAGAGTTCGGCCCGCATGAGTATCAGCGCGTGGACCTACACCCGGAAGCCGCCAAAATGCCCGCCATTGTGAAGGCTCTCAAAGAAGAGAACCCCACGGAAATCGCGGGCCTGAAAGTCAACAAGATTGACCGCCTCGACGGCACGAAGTTCTTCTTTGACGACGACGCCTGGCTGATCCTGCGCCCTTCGGGAACAGAGCCGATTATCCGCGTCTATGCCGAAGCCGCCTCACAGGAAAAAGTTTCCGCCCTCATCGCGGCGGGTATGGGTCTAGTTGAGCAGGTTTAAAAGCACTATGAAAGCCCCCGGTGCGTTGCATCGGGGGCTTTTCCTTTGTTGCAGGGAGCATTCACATGAAGCTCGAAATGAACGGACGTGCTTACGTCTTTGTCTTTGGCTTATGCCTGCTGTCTCTCCCAGTAGTGTATATGTATCGTACCCTGCATCCGACCCCCAAGAAAATCACCAGAGTTTCTGAGATGGGTGACAAGCTGGGTCTGCGGTTCCCTTCAGGCACGACTGTGGTTGAGGGTGGCTATGTGAGTCAACCTTCGACTTTCTATCCTGCCGTATATGCTTATGGCGTTGTGACCATTCCTAGAAGCCGCCTCGGCCAACTCTACAAACAGGCTACGTCGATATCAAAAAGCCAAGCGGACATCAAGGAATGCCGGGATTGGATACTTCAAGCCCCGGAGGATTTGAACTTCTCCGACGCAAATTGGAAAGCGTCCCATGCGAAAAATTATCAAGTCTTGTATTACGCAGGTGCGGACGCAATGCTGATTGACTTGGACAACAGTAGCACCGCTACCGTTTATATACGGTCTGGCTAAAAGCAGTACCGGCACTGGAAGTACCGGCCTATTAGCAAATCGACAAAGTCGCTCCACGACTCAGGAACAGCTTTCGTGAGCTAATCCTCAGTCGCGGAGCGACTTTTTCCGTTTACAAGTAGACCGGCACTTTCAGTGCCGGTGTTCTGTTTGATTGGGTATACTCTTTCTATGCAGTCTCACGAAAACTCGGCGCGGCTCTTTGCCGAGGCGCAGTTGGTTATTCCCGGCGGGGTCAACTCGCCGGTGCGGGCGTTTAAAAGTGTCGGCGGGCACCCGCTGTTTATGACACGCGGGGAAGGACCGTACATCTTTGATGTGGACGGGAACCGCTACCTGGACCATGTGATGTCGTGGGGGCCGCTGATTTTCGGGCACGCGCCGCCGGAGATTATCAAGGCGGTCACCGATGCCGCTCTGCGGGGGACATCGTTTGGCGCAAGCACCGAGGCAGAAGTGCGGCTGGCGCAAAAGATTGTCGCCGCCGTGCCGTCAGTGGAAAAAGTGCGGCTGGTGTCGTCGGGAACCGAGGCCGTGATGAGCGCGGTGCGTGTGGCACGGGGCTTCACCAAACGCGACAAAATTATCAAGTTCGAGGGCTGCTACCACGGCCATTCGGACGGCTTCCTCGCCAAAGCCGGCTCCGGGCTGACGACGCTCGGCCTGCCCGACTCGGCGGGCGTGCCGGTCAACTTGACGCGGGACACGATTACCCTTCCCTACAACGACGCGGACACCTTCCGGGAGGCGATGCGGGCGCACCCCGGAGAAATCGCCGTCGTGATGCTGGAAGCGGTCGCGGGCAATATGGGCGTTGTGACACCCCGTGCGGACTTTCTGCACGCCCTGCGCGAGCTGACCGCCAAAGATGGGGCGCTGCTGCTGTTTGACGAGGTGATTACAGGCTTCCGGCTGGCCTACGGCGGGGCGCAGGAGCTGTTTCAGATCACGCCGGACTTGACCGCTTTAGGAAAAATCATCGGCGGCGGCCTGCCGCTGGCCGCTTACGGGGGCCGCGCCGACATCATGGACACCGTCGCCCCGGTCGGCCCGGTCTATCAGGCGGGGACGCTGTCCGGCAACCCGCTGGCCGTCGCGGCGGGGCTGGCACAGCTCACCCGGCTGGAAGCGGAGCGGGACACCCTGTACCCGATGCTTCACCACCGGATGCACACGCTGGCACAGGCAACCAAAGACGCCGCCCGGCGGCACGGCATTCCGCACCGAATCAACCGCCTCGGGTCCATGATGACCCTGTTTTTCACCGACACCAAAGTGATTGATTTTGCCACCGCGAAGACCGCCGACACCGCCCGGTACGGCGCGTTCTTCCGCGCTCTGCTGGAACGGGGCGTGTACTTCGCCCCGTCACAGTTTGAGGCGGCGTTTTTAAGCACGGCGCATACCGACGCCGTGGTGGCACAGACCGCGCAGGTAGTTTCCGAGGCGCTGCATGACGTGGCTTGATATTGCCTATGTGGACGAGCCGGAAGAAATCGACGCGCTCAGCCTGCCCTATGCCGATATTGCCGAGGCGATGCGGGATGTAGCGCTAACCAACCGCCTGTTCGGCGGCACGCAGACGGTGCTGTCCCACACGGCCCATCTGCTTCGGGATGTGCCTCCCGGTGCGGCAGTCCGCATTCTGGACATCGGAACCGGCTCCGCCGACATCCCCCGCGCCCTGCTCGCGTGGGGCGAGAGGCGTGGCCTGGATTTGACGATAATAGGCGTGGACGACCACCCGCAGATGATCTGTATGGCCCGCGAGGCCGCGCCTGGCATTCATCTGGTCAAGGCCGACGCGCTGCATCTCCCCTTCCCGCCCCGGTCGTTTGACATTGCCCTGTGCGCGTTGGCGTTTCACCATTTCGGGTTTGAGGCTTCGGCGCGGGTGCTGGCGGCAATGGATTCGCTGACGACACGCGGCTTTGTGGTCAGCGACCTGCGCCGAGACCGACCGACCCTGCTGGGCGTTCAGGCGTCCTTTGCCCTGCTCGGCGCACATCCGGTGACCCGGCACGACGGCCCGGCAAGCGTCCGACGCGCCTGGACCGTGCCGGAGTACCGCAAGATGGTGGGCCTCAGCGGCGTATCCGGTGTGCGTGTCCGCACCCACTGGTATTTTCGGGTGGCGTTGGTCAAGAACAAAAACGGGTAGAAACAAGTACCTGACGGATTAGATTGGCTTTATTGTGTCTGCAAGTGTAAGTGACGGTGTTGTTAGTGATGTGGTCGTAATTGGCGCGGGGCCTGCTGGCTCTGCGACCGCTCTCTTCTTGGCCCGTGCCGGTTATGCTGTAACTTTGCTCGACCGGGCCGTCTTTCCCCGCCCAAAACCCTGCGGTGAATACCTGACGCCCGGCGCGGTGCGGCTCCTGCGGGACGAAATCGGCGTCCTGCCTGCGCTGCTTGCGGGAGGCGCTCTGCCACTGACGCATGAAACCGTCGTGCCGCACCGGGCGGCCTCGTTTGGCGGGCCAACCTCGGCGCTGGCCTGTCCGCGCACCGTCACCGACAGCGTTTTGCGGAACGCCGCGCAGGCCGCCGGTGTTCGCGTTGTAGAAGGCTTCCAGGTGCGGCGCATTCTGCGCGGTGACGCGGGCGTGGTCGGCGTTTCCGGCACGGACGCAGACGGCCAAGCGCAGACGCTGACGGCGCGGGTGACGGTCGGTGCGGACGGCACAAAGTCTCTCCTCGCCCGTGAGATGGGCGTGGTGCGTCCCCTGCCCCGGCTGCAAAAGCTGGCTCTTGTCACACATTTTCGGACCTGCGAAGGAAGCAGTGAAGCGGCCGTCACCATGCACCTGCCCCGCGACGGCGCGGATGTCTGCTGCGGGGTCGGCGCGGCCTGCGGGCCGGAGGGAACTCGCAACGTCAACATTGTTGTACCTCTGAGTGAAGGACCGCTCTTGGCGGGACGCCGCGAAGTTTATTTTGAAGAGCGTTTGCGCCGCTCGTTTCCTGCCGTCTCCGAGATGCTGGAAGGCGCGGTGCAGGTCGGGCCGCTCCACTCGGTCGGCTGCTTCGGACATCATACAGCGCGGGCGACGGCGGACGGTGCGGTTCTGGTTGGTGACGCCGCCACGTTTATTCACCCCTTCACCGGCGAAGGCGTCTTTTTCGCCCTGCGCGGCGGGCAGTTAGCGGCTTGCAGCATCGCTGCCGCGCTGGCAGACGGCGACGTGAGCGCCCGTAGGTTATCCTCGTATGATGCCGCCCGCCGCCGGGAGCTTTTGCCTCGCTACCACCTGTGCGATTTGGTGCAGCGCGTGGTGCATTCGCCGTCCGCGCTGGCCTGGGCTTCAGCCCGCCTGCGCCGTTCGGCCCCGCTGACGGACCTGATTTTGCAGACGATTGGCGATCTGGCCCGGCCCGCTGATTTGCTGTCGTTCTCGACGCTGCGCCTGGCGCTTGCGTCTCTATAAACCCTTATGCACACAGAAAACACCGTTTATATGCGCGGCGACAAAGCACGGATATTCCAGCTTGCCGCCGACATTCAGGATTGGCCGGAACTGTTGCCGCATTACCGCGAGGTTTTGGTCTTTGAACAGACCGACGACGGACGGCGCAAAGTGGTGGAAATGGCCGCCGTGCGAAACAACTTCCCTCTGCCCGGCATCACATTTCCGGTGCGCTGGCGAAGCGTTCAGCTTTGCGAGCCGATGACAGGCCGCATCTACTTCAAGCACACGCGCGGCATCGCGCAGGGGATGTGGGTGGTCTGGACCATCGCCGACGACCCCTATGGGCGCGGCGTGGCGGTGACTATCGCCCATGATTTGACTTATCCCCTGCCCCTGCTCAACGGCTGGTTCGCGCAAGAGCTGGTGGGAGATCAGTTTGTTCATGCCATTGCCGGTCGGACACTGGCGACAATTAAAGCGAAAGTGGAGAAAGAGGCCGGGTTATGAGCGAGCAGCAAAAGCGGGTAGTGGTGACGGGAATCGGAGCGATCACACCTATCGGTATCGGGGTGGACGGCCTGCGGGCGGGCCTGCGGAGCGGCAAATCGGCGGTCCGCACACTGGACTATTTTGACACGTCGGCCCTGATTAGCCGCAACGCCGCGATGGTGCAGAACTTTGATCCCATCCCATACTTAGACGGCAAAAAGCTGAAACGGCTGGATAAGTTTTCGCAGTTCGCCGTGGCCGCCGCCAAGATGTCGCTGGCCGATGCGGCTTTGGATTTGAGGCTGGAAGATCAGGACCGCGTGGGGGTCTGCCTCGGAACGGCCCTGGGCGGCGTCGGCTTTGCCGAGCAGGAATACCCGGCGTTTATGACGGAAGGCCCACGCGGGGTCAACCCCCTGCTAGCCCTGTCGGTCTTCAATGGGGCTGGGTCATGCAGCATTGCCATTGAGGTCGGCGCGACCGGGCCGGTAACGGCAAACGGCGACTCGTGCGCGGCCTCGCCGATTGCGATTGGCCGGGCAGTGGATTTGATCCGTCTCGGGCAAGCCGACGTCATTCTGGCAGGCGGCTCCGAAGCGCCGCTGTCGCCGCTTTGCTACAGCGCCTTTGCTATCATCCGTGCCATGAGTCATCGCAACGATGATCCCGCGCACGCTTCCCGCCCCTTTGACAAGGACCGTGACGGCTTTGTCATGGCCGAGGGCGCGGCTATTCTGGTTCTGGAAAGCTACGAACACGCAAAGGCACGGGGCGCACGGATTTACGGCGAGATTTTGTCGCACGCCTCCACCAACGACGCCTTCCACATGACCCAGCCGCGCCCGGACAGCTCGCAGGCCGCCCGCTGTATGTCTCTGGCGATTGAGCGGGCGGGCCTGTCTCCCCAAGATATTGGCTACGTCAATGCTCATGGTTCCAGCACGTCGCTCAACGACAGCACCGAGACGGCGGCCTTGAAACAGGTCTTTGGCGACTACGCTTACAAGCTTCCCATCAGCGGCACGAAAGGCTTTCACGGTCACGCCCTTGGGGCCACCGGGGCCTGGGAAGCGGCGATTTCTCTGCTCTGCTTGCAGGACAACTGGCTGCCCCCCACGCAGAACTTAGAGAACCCTGACCCCGCCTGCGATCTGGACTACATTCCCGGCACGGCAGGCCGCGACGCCCGCGTGGACTACGTCCTATCCAACTCCTTCGGCTTCGGCGGCATCAATGCGTGCCTGGTCTTCGGGCGGGTGGAGTAAACCGTCTCAGATTGAGGCTGCGGATTATGCCAGGCATCTTCCAGCGGGCCAATCTTCACGGACACGTTAGCACGTGACTTGCTGAACCAATCTTCGACGCTCAAACGGTCTTTGTCCGAGGCGGAGCCGTGCTTCGCCCGGCAAAAAAATCCAGAGCCTTCCTCCTCGCCACCGCCGCCGCCGCCAAAGGTGAGTCCAGCGGTTTCCACCATCTCAATCAGCACGTCAAAGAATTGATCGTCTTCAGGAGGCGTCAGGGCAGGGGTGAACCGCCAGGAAATTTGGAAGCCAAATTCTTGAAACTCGCCCCGATGCAGCTTTTTTCGCAGTCTTTTCTTCATGGTCAGCTCTTTTGAGGCACAGAGAGTTCGGCAGGCAGGTTGGTTTGCGGGTTTATTTCACCTTGAAACAGCGCCCCATAGTAGAATGCCATGACTTCTATCCGGCCCTGAATATGCCGGTTGAACTCTTCCAGCTCTTCCGCTGGAACCCACAATTCCTGATGCTCCCGCCCTCCGACCACCTGCACGGGAAAGCGCCCGGCATAATCCTCCGTCACTTCAAACTTTGTCACAAACCCGGCAAAGGGGCTGCTCTGGGTGTTCCAGTCGCGGGCAATTTGCGCGGCGTAGCCAAAGTTCAGCACAGGATAGAAAATCGGCTGCTCCGGCAGGCGCGGCGGGAAAGATTGATAATCAGCTTCGGCGATGAGTTTCAGCTCAGCAAGGCCCACAGGCCGGTAAAGGATCATATTGTTACTGTCTATCGTTTACGCTTGGCTGAAACCACTCCGGGCTGTGAATAAACTCTGGCACGTCTACCTCGAAATCGTCTGCAACGATGTAGTCCTCGCCGTCAATCAGAAACAACACCGGCACAGAGGTCAGTTTCGGCGCATTGGGAAGAAAATAGCGGACGCCGTTAGCGTCTAAAACGGGAAGGAGAGCCTGAAACAGCGAGTATGGAAAGCTCCCCAACCAGAAAGAACCGGTATGGCCCCATTGATAAACCTGCTTCAGCGCGTACCCGGCCACGTCCGCGTGACGGCCATGTCCCATAAGATTTTCCTGAGTGAGCGCGGCAATTTTTATCCATTGCTCCAGAGTCAGCGGACTATTGCAAGTGATCTTCCCCTGCTCTTCATACTGCCATAGTAGCGGGTGCTGTTGCGTAAAAACCCATTCGGTGACACTGCCAAGCTCAGAAATGTGAAACTGGCGTGTATTTTGTGGATAAACAGTCACCTCAGCTTCCCCTTCTGGGGAGGCTGAAAAGCTCCATTTTATTCCTTCTTCCCTGGCTTTCAGATACAGCGGATGCTCCCACCACGGATAAAATGCTACGGTGAAAAAACTGTCATGGGAGGGCAAGCCAAGCTGGCAGCGGACAGCACGGGCGTCTATATGGGAAAATCGTTGGGTTATTTCACGCCAGCTTACTCGTGCCATAGAGCTTCAATGATCTGGTTTGCTAATGCGGCGTGGCAGCGTGAGAAGAAGGAGGGGGTGTCGGTTTTTTGTTGATCTGCGACTCGACCATATCGCGCTCTGCCGGTGTCGCGGGGCGGCCATCAATGGTCACTGTGGTTGTACCCGGTGCTGGTCCCGCCATAGGCATCGAGCCGGACTGGCTGGAAAAGCTGCTGCTGGTGCGGTTGAACATAGGAATAATGACCGCAAAGAGAAAAATCAGAAAGATGATGCCGCCGATGATGGCGGAAACAATCTGGAAGGTGACGTAGCGGTTGGCGGCGCGGCCTAGTGATTCGTCGTTTGATGGGTCATTGTCAGTGTTCATGGTGCCTCCATTTTAGCGGGAGCAAGCAGTCGTTGGACCTTCTGAAATCTAGCCCTTCTGGAACAGGGGTGTGTCACGCTGAAGGTAGCCGCGCATTCTTAGGACAGCCTGGGTGTGGAGCTGGTAGACGCGGGATTCGGAGACGGTGAGGACTTTGCCGATTTCCTTGAAGGTAAGGCCCTCGTAGTAGTACAGCGAGATAACCAGCCGTTCGCGGTCGGGGAGGCGGTCAATACCTGCGGTCAGCGACTCTTTCATGGCCGACGATTCGACATCGGCGGCGACATTGGCGTTTTCGTCGGGCAGAACGTCGCCCCGGCTCATGCTGTCGCCTTCGCTGCCGCCGAGAAGCATATCGTCGAGAGACAGCACATTGGCGCGGCTGGTATTGACCAGTATCTTCAGGAGGTCGGCTTCGGTCAGGCCCATCTCGGCGGCGACCTCTTCCTCGGTCGCCGGTCGCCCGAGACTGACTTCGAGCTTGTAGTAAGTGCGCTCCAACGCCTTGACGTTGTCGCGGACCGAGCGCGGAACCCAGTCTTCTTCGCGCAGCATCTCTAAAATAGCCCCGCGAATGAGCGCGATGGCATAAGTTTCAAATTTGACCTGCCGGGCAAAATCAAACTGATCCACGGCTTTGATCAAACCCATCAGCCCGGCACTGACAAGGTCATCGCGCTCTAAATTGGGCGGCAGGCTGGTGACGACGCGCCCCGCCGTGATTTTCACCAGGTAGGCGTAGTGGTTGATAATGGCATCCCGCGCCTTCTGGTCTTTGCGTTTCTTGAAGCGGTTCCAGAGATCGGGGAGATTGGCAGCGGTAGTCGTCATAGAGTGTTAATGCTTATCAAGAAGTCTTGCTAGGAAACATTGTCCTAAGAAGGATCGTCCGGCGGGTGCGTGTCCGGCGTGGTCGCATCAAAGTGCCGCCCCCGGCCATCCGACTCGGGCGGCGGCGGCTTGGGCGACGGCGGGCCGGAGCGCAGAACAGCACGCAGGCCCAGCCCCAGTGCGCCGAACAGGGCAAATGCCGCGCCCACGCGCAACAGACAGACCCACGGATCGGCCCCGGAAGCAAGGCTGATGCCCCCGACCAGAAGGCCCGCCAGGGCGGCGATCCGCCACGGCAGGCGTTCGGCAAAAAGGTTCACAGGCGTTCGGCAGGAGAAATCATCAACAAGTCTTTCCCAGTAAATGTTTCCCAGTATACCACACGGGCTGGTCCTTTGCAAGAAATCTTAACGGTCTGTCGTCTGCGGCGAGACGGCAAAGCCGGTCACGTCCACCTGCCCGTCGGAAAGCGAGGCTAGACCGCTGCCGTCAGTTCCGATCCGCTTCAGGCCATGCCCGCCGCCGGGGTGTGAGGCCAGAAAATAGACGGTGCTGCTGTCGGGCGAAAAGGCCGCGCCACCCGCATCGCCCTTTGCCAACTCACGCGGCGAGCTGCCGCCCGCCGTCGGAACAATCCACAGGCCGAGGCGCACCCGGCTGGCAAGGTCCGGCTGCCGCCACAACTCAAAGGTGATCCACTGGCCGTCGGGGGAGAACACCGGATTTTCCGGCCCTATCGGGGCATTCGGCGGAGTCAGAAACAGCGGCGGCTGCGGGTTTCCCAACGGGTCCAGCAGGAACAGGCCCGAAATGCGCGAGCCGCCCGGCCCGCCCGACGTCCGCAGCAGCGCCGCCGCGAGGTGCGAGCCGTCGGGGGACCAGACACAGGAAAGCGCATCGGCGGCAATCAGCGGCAGACCTTTCGGGTCACCACCGCGTGTCAGCAGCGGCTCGGTGGCCAGTGTCGGCAGAATGGCGAGAGTTTCCACGCCGCCCGTCTCAAGCGTCGCCGCCAGCCCTGGCGTGTCACTGTCCGGGCTGCGCCGCCAGGAGTACGAAACCACGGAAGCATCCGTGTTCTGTGGGTGGTTTGGGTCGGCGGTGTCGGTCGGGGCGCTCTGCTGAGGCCGGGCGGGCAGAAGAATGGAGGCATCGCTCTTGCCAGCATTCTGCACGGCAAGCGTCGGCCCGGATAGATAAGCAATCAGGGTGTTGGAGCGTGGGGCGAACAGCGGCGCGGCTTTCGCGCCGGATGTGCGGGTGATTTGAACGCGGTTTTTGCCGTCGGCATCCGCGAGAAAGACCTGATTGATGCCGCCCGGCGGATGGTTCAGGAACAAAATCTGGTTGCCGTCGGCACTGAACGCGGGCTGCGAGTCGCCGTCTTGGCTCTCAGTCAGCGGGACAGGTGCCCCGCCCGGCGTGCCGGAGAGGCTCCACAGACGGCTGCCGCCACCCGGCGCGGCGGCGGTATAAATCAGCCGCCCCGACGTCGCCACGGCGCGGCGCGGGCGCGGCCCGAACAGCAGATAATACAGGGCCGCGAGAAGCAGAATAAGCAGCCCCGGCACAACCAGCCAGGGCGAGAAGCGCCGCCGCCGCCGCTCCGGCAGCAGGGTCGACTCATAGACAGGCCGCCCGGTGGGCCGGGGGGTGTTGAGGCCGGGGGAAGGGTTGTCGGAATTCGAATCAGAATTCGGATTAGAATTAGAAGAAATCGGGTCAGCCATAACACCTCACGTGGGTGAACTTGTGCGGCTGATTATACCCGGTCAAGAGGAGATTATGAGGAGGTTTTTGCTTTCCGCAGCCGCACAGTCGTGTTTCCGTCTTCGGACAGCACCTGCACATCGTCTACCAGCGCCAGCATCAGGCCAAAACCGCGCCCATGCGTAGCAAATTCGTCCATGTCCGGCATTGTGCCAACGACTTCAAGATCAGGCTGAAACCCACTTCCCTGATTACGTACATCAATTTGCAGGCTGCCGCCTTCCAGACAGGAGCAAGAGACGGAGAAGTGTGGGTCAGACTTGCTCGCACCGCCGTAGCTGACGGCATTGCTGCACGCTTCCCCCACCGCCAGCAGCAGGTCATCGGCATCGTCGCCCTCCCAGGTTTGGGAACGCATAAAGTCGGCGACGGCGCGGCGAGCCGGACCAATCTGCTCCGGGCGAGCAGGCATTTCCAGATGAAGGCTTGCCAGATGCCGGCTTGGCGGCAGTGTGATCGGTGAGAGCATGAGAGGCGATCCATTTCCAGCGGGCATTTATTAATTCTATGAAAAATAGAAAGGTGAAATACGATTTTGTTGCAAAAGATACCGCGTTTGCCGATTGACAACTTATTATCGGCAGTCAGCCTGCAAAACGTTATATCTGACGTTACACGTCCGGCGGCACGGCAGGCGGGGCAAGACGCGGCGATAGCAGGCTTGCCGCCGTCGCGGCCAGCCGCCGCTCGTGGCGGTTGAACGCCGGCTGCCCCGGTCCGCGTCCCAGCACCAGGACGCCTCGTCCCGGCAGCGGCAGAACCAGCGCGGGCGGCTCGCTCGGCGCAGCTTCCCCGGTTTCCGCCTGTGCGGCCAGGTCCGCCAGCCGTGACTCCATCGCCGGGTCTGTCGGGAACGCACGAAACTCGTAGGCCGCGCCATGTCCGAACTCGCGCAGAATGCCGCCGTCAGCACGAACCGCATCCGCTACCAGACGCAACGCGGCAGGGAAAAGTTCCGCCGCCTCCGTGCCTGCGGCCAGCAAGGCCCCGAGGGCTTCCAGCATCTCCAAATCCTGAAGCCGGTGCCGGGCCTGCTCCACCAGCAGGACATTTTGCAGGCCGACACTCGCCTGCGAGGCAAACGTCAGCAGCAGGCGGATTTCATCGGACGAAAACCGGCGCGGCCCGCGTGTGTAGACTTCCAGTACGCCCAGAACATCTTTGCCCAGCTTCAGCGGTACGCCCAGGTAGCCGGACACCCGCTCCCGCGTGGCAAACGCGGGCAGGACAAAGCGCAGGTCTTTGGAAAAGTCTTCCAGGGTCAGTGAGCGCCCCCGGCGAGCCACAAACGCCGTCGGCGTCTCCGGCGGGCGGCCGGTGGTCTCGGACACCGAAAGCGTCGGCAGGCCGGACAGCGGCGTCTTGAAGTTCGCGGCGGCGCGGGGCGTCAGGGTTCCCGCGCCGTCCAGCGCATACAGCAGGGCACGGTCCGCGCCGGTCATTTCCAAAGCCAGGTCGGCGATAGTCTGCCCGGTCTGCTGCCCGTCGAGCGACGACCCAAGGGCGCGGGCGATGCGCCGGACGCCTTTGCGGATTTCCTCGGACTTCTGCCGCGCTTCCTCGTACATCTGCGAGTTTGCGATAGCCGCACCGACTTGATTGGCGATGGTGTACAGCAGCTCCATCTCGCCGACCGTAAACAAGCGGCGGCGGCTGCTCATGGCATGAAGCACGCCGATGACTTTGTCGCCGGACTGCAGAGGGACGCTGACCAGAGAAATGACCCCCTCGCCGTCAATCGGGCAGGAGCGGTTTCGATGGTCGGCGGCAACGTCCTGCACCGCTGTCGGCGTCTCAAACTCCAGCACCCATCCAGCAATCCCCTCGCCCATCCGGGGCCGCATGGTCTGGGCAGTTTCGCCGCGAATGTTGCGCGAGACCTTGATTTCCAGCCGCTCTTCGGCGGCATCCAGCAGAAACAGGGCAAACTTGTCAACGTGCAGCAGGTTCAGCACGCTGTCCGCGACAAAATGGATAACCCGGTTCAGGCTCAGGGTGGCCCCGACTGATTGCGACAACTCATACAGCGCGGCGGCTTCCTGCGCCCGGCGGGTGGCATCTTCATAGAGCCAGGCGTTTTCCAGAGCCACGGCGGCCTGCGAAGCCACGGCGGACAGCAGGGACGCTTCCGCCTCGGTATAGGCCCCCGCCTGCCGCGAGCCGACGACCAGCAGACCCTCGGGGTTTGCGCGGGCAATCATCGGAGCAAGCAGCAGCGAGCGCATCCCCGGCAGGGGTGGGTCGTCATCGTCGGGGTTCTCGTCCGAGGTGACGCTGAGGCGCAGCGGCTGCCCGGAGGCCAGTACGCGGGCGGCTAGCCCCGACCCTTCTGCCGCAAGCTGCCGGTCCTGATCTTCCTCGACCAGCCCGTGCGCCGCGCCGATATAGAGCCGCGTCCGCTCATCGGAGAGCAGAAACACGGCGCCCGTCGTCATTTCCATGCTGCCCGCCACGGTTGCCAGCACGCTGCCGAGGACTTCCTGCACATTCAGCGACGACGATGTGGTGCGGGCCGCCCGGAACAAAATATCCCGCTCGCGCTGCTTTTGCGCCACTTCCCGCCGCAGCGCCTCGGTCCGCAGGGCCGACGCGGCGAGGTCCGCCAGCGTTTGCAGGCGCAGCAGGTCGCCGCCGCCAAACGCGCTGCCGCCCGCTTTGTTCAGCACAGTCAGCGCCCCGGCGGGCCGATCCAACAAAAATAGTGGGACGACGAGGGCGGAGCGAACACCGACACCGCGCTCCACGGTCGGGTCGGCGGAGGGGGTTTCATCGGGGTTTGTGCCGGGAGGGAGGGGATCGTGGGTCAGGAGCAGCTCGCCGGACAACGCGGTGCGCCCGGCCAGGGCATCTTCAACGCGCACGGTCTGGCCGATAATCTCAGCGGCATCGGCTCCGGCCACGGCGGCGAAGTCCAGCAGGGTGCGCGTGTCGTCCAGCAGGCAGACGGCGGCGCGGGACGCGCCGGTCAGCAACAGCGCCTTTTCGGCGATCAGCCTGAGGGTGGCGCGGGGGTCGTTCTGCCGGGCAGTCGCGCCGACAATCTGATGCAGGGCGACCAGATGCGGGTCCAGCGTTGCCTCGGTCGGCGGCATGGCAGCGGGGTCGATAAGGGAGACGGGGTCCATCAAAAGCGGGGCCTGCTTCCGGTCTGTTAAGTATCGAGCGAAAATTGATGAAACATCAGCCGGTCATTTGCTGTCTGTTGACCTGTCACCCGGTTGACATCATTTGCATTGTGCCATAATCACGCCCTGCTGTCAAGAGAGAATATGCCTCGCTCCCATTGCCTGCTTTCCTGCCGCCCTGTGACTCTGATGGGTACTGCCCTGCTGCTGCTGTCTGCCGCTCATGGTCAGACGCCGACGGCTCCTTCAGTCACGCCGACCCCGCCCAACCCCGCGCAGCTTCCGCCGCCGACGGATCAGCCGCCGCCGGAAGTACCCCTGCCGGACCCGATTCCGCTGGGACCCGGCTTTCTGATCAGCGGGGCGCTGGACCTCCGCACGCGCACGGCGGACACTGGACGCACCGGGGGCATCTGGGCCAACGCCGTGGAGCTGGATGTGCAGCACGCCATCTCCAGGGGCGGCACGGCCCACGGCAACGTCTACGTGCAGCTTCTCGCCGAGAACCCGCCGGACACCGGGCGCGGGAGCAAACAGGATGTGGCACTCGGCGAGGCGTATGTCATTTACCGCCTGCCCATCGAGTCTGATTTCGATTCGACGGCCTATCTCAAAATCGGCCAGTTCCAAATTCCCTTTGGCTTGCTGGCCGTGTACGACCCGCATCTGTTGATTTTGCAGCCGCTGTATTCGCAGTCGCTTGGCGTCCGCACCGACTTCGGGGCGGCGATTTCAGGCCGCGCTTACGGTTTCCTGAATTACGACCTTGCGGTAACCACCGGGACCGGACCGGATCACCTCTACGGCGTCCCAAGCCGCGTGGTCACGTTTCGTCTGGGTCGGACCTTCACGACCCGCAACGGCGTGGTCAATGTCGGCGGCTCGCTCTTGCAGGGCCGCCTGCCGATCACCGACATCACCAAAAATGATCCCTACGCTGCCGAGCTGCCACCGTCGGGCCGGGTGCGTGCCAACCGGGGCGGGTTTGTCAGCAAAAGCCGGATCGCCGGGGATGCGTCCTACGGCTTCAAGCGCACCACGGCGCGGGGGGAGATTGTGGCCGGGGCGGACGGCGACCAGCGCGTGATAGGCTTCTACGCCGAAGGGGATTACCGCTTTGGAGGCCGCCTGAGCGCGGCGCTGTCGCAGTCACTCTTCGTGTACCCACTCGGCAACAGCAGCGCATCCCGCTCGTCAGCGGGCTTCACCTATGCGTCCAGCAAAAGCCTGACGTTCCGCGCCCTGTATCAGTACCTGCGCGACGTGCCCCGCGACGAAGGCGGCCAGGTTCGCCACCGGCTGACCCTTCAAGTGCTGCTGCGGTTTTAAGGGTATACTTGGTTATGCCCACGCACGAGTTATCCCCTGCCCCGCCGAAGCCGACCCTGCCGCCGTTCTGGAAGGGCCTAATGCGGGTGACCTTTGCCATCACCCTGCTCCTGTTCCTGACCCCGACGTTTTACGCAATTAAGTACTACGCCGTCGACCAGCCCCGCGAAGATGCCCTTCGGGCGGGCACGCTCAACGACGCCACCCTCCCGCACGCGGATTACCTGCCCCGCCTGGAGCGGCACGCAAGAGACGCCAGCCCCAACGCCCGCCTGCAAGCGGTTTCTCAGATCGCCACAGTGCTGCGCGAGCCGTATGCCAGCCTTCAGCGCCCGATAGAGTGCCTTTCGGCCAAAGCCACGCTGTCAAGTTTGGCGGCGCGGGACCCGGACCCGGCAGTGCGGGCGGCGGCCTCAGAGGAATTGGGGAAGGTCGCACAGGGCGGGGCGGTCATTCGGCGGTAGGATAACACGGGGCTGAACTGTGGGAACGAGGGCCGCAGAAGACAAGGGGTTTTAACCCCCGTCCTTATGGCTTTCCGTATTTCGGCGGCCCCAATGGGCCTTACTCCATTATTTGCGTAAACAGCACTTCCAGCGCGAGCTGGCTGTTGGCATTGCGCTCCACCGCCTGCCGGATGTCCAGAATCAGCCCCAGCACCCGTTCCAGCCGCTCGGGCCTCCAGGAGACGGCCAGTGTGACAATCTCCTCGCGCCGGTCCACGTTCACCAGAGACGCACGGGCGGGGCCGGTGACGGCGACGGCCAGCACATCGCGGACGTACACAGCCAAGAGGTCCAGAGCGCGGGTCAGCGGCTCCCGGCCCGTTTTCTCTTTTTCTCCCTCGGCGTCTACCCCGTCCACGTCCTCCCCTGCCTTCATCTTCGGAGCCAGCTTGCGGAAGTCTTCCCCTAACTTGAAGCTCTTAATGGCCGGGGCCGTCAGCAGGTCGCAGGCGAGGTCCAAAAGTGCCTCGCGGCCCGCCAGCAGCGCGGGCGAGCGGGACAGGGCGACGGCCCGGCCCAGCCGCCCTTCGCAGTACGCCGAAAGGAACCGGGCCTGCGCGGGGGGGACTTCGAACTGGGACACCAAAGCCTGCTCAATATCGGCGGCAGGGAGCAGGCCGAAATGCACCACCTGACAGCGGGACACGATGGTCGGCATGACGCCGCCGATGGAGCCTGCCGTCAGCAGGAAATGGGCATAGGGCGGCGGCTCTTCCAGCGACTTCAGCAGGCTGTTCCCGGCATCCGCCCCGCCTCGCCCGAGGGCCTCGGCATCATGCAGGATAAAGACGCGCTTCGGCGCAGACATCGGCTCAAATTGCAGGTCGCGCAGGAGGGCATTGTCCGGGGAATGTTCTTTGTGCCCCTGCCGGGGCCAGATTTGAGCAATGCTCGTGATGCGTGACGGCGGCGGGTCCACACTGCGGACATCAGGGGAGCGTCCGGCCTCAATGGCGCGGGCGATGGGGTCGGTATCGGCAGTCGCGCCGCAGAGGGCTTTGGCGAACTGACGTGCCGCCGTCGCCTTCCCCACCCCATCGGGGCCGACAAAAAGGTACGACCCGGCCAGACGGTCGTGGGTCAGCGCGTTTTGCAGGACGCGCACGGCATAAGGTTGTCCGAGGATGTCTTGAAGCATAACAGTAAGAGGCCTGCCACCGTAGCAGGAAAGAGGCCCCCCCGCCCCAATAATGGGGAGCCAGAAGTTAGGAGTAGAGGCGCGATTTGCCGCATCCTCTTTTCTTGTCTTGTTCCCCCAGAATTGGGGGCTAGGGGGCAATCTTAAAACCGCTCAAAGCTGTCCACGTTGACCACGAATGCCACCGCACCGCCTGCTTCCATGCGAACCGGCTGCGGGGACAACGCGCCAAGAATGGCGGCAGGGCCGGACATCTCCGGGGGGACATTGACGAAGCCCTCCGACGACTGGCAGGCGTCCCGGATAATCGCCATCACACGCGGGGCGTCGTCGTCCTCGACGCCAATCAGCACGGTGACGTTGCCCTGACGCAGAAAGCCGCCGGTACTCCCGAGCTTGGTAAAGGTCAGCCCGTTTTGCAGCAGCGCGTCGCCGAGCTTGTGCTTGTCGCGCTCATGGGCAATGGCAATAATTAGTTTCATAAACTCACGCTTGTTACTGCGGTCCGTCACTGAACTTTGACAAAGCGGCCTCCGCGCCACTGCAAGTCGAAAACGTGGCGGCGCGACTGCGTCTCCAAGCTAAACTTGAATACGCGGATTGTCGTGCCGACCTGCGGAAGCTCATACAGGTAGCGGTCCGTTTGCGGGGCCATTGGCAGAGTTTGATCCGTTACGTCCCGCAGCTTGCCGTTTTGCAGGCGATACAGCACAAAGGTGTTGTAGTCGCTCTCATCATCGGGCAGGCTGACAGCCAGCAAATCCGTCTTGCCCATTGAGCGAAAGACAGCGATTTGTTCCACAGGCGAAGAGTCGGGATGCACCCGCAGGTAGTCGTGGCGCACATCAATAACCGGGTTATTTTCGGGCCGCAGCAGGTCCCGAACATTCTGCGGCGTCGCCGGATAGCCAATCCCAAGCCACGGCAGCAGGTGAAAATAATCAAGGACAGTGCGATGCGGCGTTTCCGCCGAAGGGGCGGCAACAGCGGGATGAGCACCGGAGCAGACCGCGCCAACCGAAGCAACAAACAAGCCGTAGACGATGGCGGAGTGGGTAAAGTGGCTTTTCACGGCTCACATCCAGTCTGCACCCGGCAGCCGGGCACACGTTTGGCAGTCAGTTTTCAGTCACGGACAGAAAGACGAATGCACTGTCACCGCCGTCCAGATGTCGGCATGAATGGCCTCCGGCGAGCGGGCGGCGTCCAAAGTGCGCCACTGCGCCGGGGCGGCCTCGGCCAGCGCGAGAAACCCGGCCCGGACGCGGGCGTGAAAGGCCAGCGATTGTGCTTCCATGACATTGCGCTCGTTCTGCCGGGCCAGTCCAATCGCCGGGTCTAAATCTAAAAGCACGGTTAAGTCAGGCAGCAGACCGTCCGTGGCCCAGATGTTCAGACGCCTAATTTCGGCCACGTCCAGGCCCCGCCCGTAGCCTTGATAGGCCACCGAGGAGTCAGCGTAACGGTCACAGACGACAATGCCGCCACTCTCCAAATGAGGCCGGATGACCAACGCGACGTGCTGGGCGCGGTCGGCCAGCATGATCAGCAGCTCGGCGCGGGGGGCCACTTCAATGCCGTCCGGCGGGTGCAGTGCGAGGCGGCGTAGCTCGGCCCCGAGCAGCCCGTCGCCCGGCTCGCGGGTGGTCAGGATGTCGGCGCGTCCGGCTTGGCGCAGACGCTCGGTAAGCAGCCGAATCTGGGTGGTCTTGCCCGCGCCTTCGACGCCTTCAAAGGTGATAAACATAGGCAGTTCGCAGGGCCGGAGTTAGGACGAGGGGTTGAAAACCCCTCGCTAGGAGAAGCACCCTCCGGGTGGAAGAATAGGCCAATCGCCACAGCCTCTGTACTTCTTCCATCCGCAGGACGCCTTACCTAGCGAGGAGTTTTCAAATTCATTCCCAGTGGCTTGCCCGCTGGGTGTTCGTACCACTCGCTAGGTGGGCGACCTGCGGACGAAGCAAAAGAGTCATGGATGCTTCATT
>JAABUK010001656.1_pt1 | contig 41845 bp, 40 predicted proteins | sample 5559141 | NCBI WGS metagenome assembly JAABUK01 (sample SAMN10711869, study PRJNA513367) | rock metagenome | isolation source: Antarctica rocks | place: Antarctica: Victoria Land, Pudding Butte nord | collected 2016-01-03 | reverse complement strand
CCCCCCCCAAAAGATCTCTGAGCCTTATTTTCTTTTCTTCATATTGTAGTTAGTTCTCTATTTTCTTCTTTAAAAAAAGCAAAGAATTTATAGATTAGATTTACATTCCAACTGACTAATTAGCTAACTAAGTTAGTTAGACGCAGTTTTGATAACAAGACAAAAAAGATTCAGCTTATCTTTTTTTTGTTGGGAGGAGCTATTAATATCTAGCCTGTTTTTCTTTGATGATACCCTACCTACCTCCCTCCCTCCCTGACCCTACCTATCTACCTACCTACCTACCTATCTATCTATCTATCTGAAGTCTCGTGATGAGTTAAGTAAGTCAGTAAGTCAGATAAGCAAGTCAGTTAACCAGATAAGCAAGTCAGTTAACTAGATAAGCAAGTCAGTTAACTAAATAAGCAAGTCAGTTAACTAGATAAGCAAGTTCAGTTAGTTAGTAAGTTACAAAAAAAACCTTTACCCAGTAGTTTAAAAGCTGAGAGATGCGTGAGCACACGATACAAAATTCAATATGAGACGATATGAGACGATATGATGATTATATGATGATTATACTTGCAATAACGTGAAATATATAAAAATGAAAAATTGAGACTGAAGACTAAGGCTGAAGCTATAAAGACAGGGGGGCAAGGCAGGGCAGGGCAAGGCAGGGCAAGGCAGGGTGATTGAGTGGGGGACGGGGTTGAGGGGATGGATGGATGGATGGATGGATGGATGAGTGAATGGGATGCTTGCTGAGTTGTGAGTTTGGTTGTTGGAGGGATGGGGAGGGGGGCGGCGGGGGGCCGGCGGTATGATGGCGGGTTGGGCACTTGGAAGACGGTGGTGGAGGACACACCACTCGAGATTTGAGGTTGGGCCGAAGATGCGAGTGGGATGGTGGGGAGTGGGCTTCCTGTGTTGATGTGTGGATGTGATCTGCGAGGAAGGGGGTGGTCTGGGTAGGTGCTGGGAGGGTCTCTGATGTATGGTATGGTGTTATTCGATACTATTCATCCTGCAATTTAAGCAACAGCAACAAGGTGCAAGGGGGAAAAGAAAACGAGGATAGCTGGAAGCTAGCCGCTATCACTGAGAAGTCTCTCTGATCAATGCCCACGAAGGCGAAACTCCGCCTCCATCCCATGTCTAGCACAATTCAGCTCCATCCCATGTCTGGCACAATTCAGCTCCATCCCATGTCTGGCACAATTCAGCCCCATCCCATGTCTGGCACAATTCAGCTCCATCCCATGTCTGGCACAGTTCAGCCCCATCCCATGTCTGGCACAATTCAGCTCCATCCCATGTCTGGCACAGTTCAGCTCCATCCCCTCCCGGCACAGCTCGGGCTCGTTTTTACTTTTCGGCAGGAAGACCACCATAGATGGTCTCGACAACAATACCCGTGATCTGGTAAGGGTCGGCGTTGCTGGCCGGTCTTCGGTCCTCAAAGTAACCCTTTCCTTCTCTGGCGCAAGATCTTGGAATCCGCACACTGGCACCACGATCGGCCACACCCCAGGTAAACTTGTCGATGCTACCGGTCTCGTGTTTACCAGTCAGACGATCAGCATTACCCTCACCATAGACTTTGATGTGTTCGACTTGGCGGGGCTCGAGTTTCTTCATGGCTGCTTCAATATGTTTCATGCCGCCTTCCTCGCGCATTTCTTTGGAGGAGACGTTGGTGTGTAGACCGGCGCCGTTCCAGTCACCTGGGATGGGTTTGGGGGAGAAAGTGACGATGGCGCCGAACTCTTCGGCAATGCGGTGAAGGAGGAATCGGGACATCCAGAGGTGGTCGCCCACTGCAAACGGTCAGCAATGTAGGAAGCTTTCAGACACATCAACGCTCACGTTCAATGCCAACACATGGTCCAACTTGGTACTCCCACTGAGCAGGCATGACTTCGGCATTGATACCGGAGATGTTGACTCCAGCATAAAGACAAGCCTTGTAATGCGCCTCAACGATGTCACGGCAGAAAACCTTGCCAGTTCCAACACCGCAATAGTATGGACCCTGAGGACCAGGATAACCCCTTCCTGCAGGCCACCCATAGGGCCAGTTATCGGGTGCGAGCAGAGTGTATTCTTGCTCCAGACCAAACCAGATCTCGTGCTTGGCATTCGCCTCCATCAGCCGAGCGGCTTCATGGCGGTAGTTGAATTTGTTTGGTGTTCCATCTGGATCCCAGGTCTCGCACAAGACTAAGATATTGTCGCCGAGACGGAGAGGATCGGGGAAGACCGCAACAGGTCGGATGTAGACATCGGAGTTGCCGCCTGGCGCTTGGCCGGTCGACGAGCCGTCAAAGTTCCATTCGGGGAGCTCATCGACGCTCTTGACGGGTTTGTTCACAGTCTGCCAAGAGCAGAGGATGTCAGCGACCAACACTTCCACGATTCGCAACGGCAATGCAGCGATGACGAGGATGTGGTAAGCCCCATCGGCGACAGGGCAAGTCTCGGCCCAAGACCAGAAAGTGGCGGGGGGGAAGGATGACGAGGGCGAAGGACGGCCTGGTGGAGGCGCAGGCGGCATGATGAGCATCGTGGGCTTATCGGGCCGCCACCCACCACGAGAGGCAGGTTGACCGAGGAAAACCGACGATATCCGATATCGGGGATAAGGAAGGAGAAATGGTAATGACACATGCTGGCTTCGTGCTCACCTTTGTTTTCGATCGCACCCCGTTGCTGCCATCAATCCAAATGTACTCGGCCATGATGGACCCCCTCTGGTCGAGCCTCAAGTATTTCTCGAGCTGTACCAATTGGTCAGCCATGTGAGCCATCCGACGGTAGCGCTGGAGAGCATTACCCCTTTGGCGTTGGAGACGACGGTGGATTCAGCCTGTTCTTGGGGTCAGCTTCCCGTCCGAAGAGGCTGTGATGGTATATCATACCATGCTGGGCAGATGGATGTGGTGACTGCTGCGAGGGGCGTGAAACGGAGCGAAGGAGGGTCTCTCAGAAGTGGCGGATATCGTTTGTCTACTCTGCCGCGGACGTATGTCTGGTAGTCAGATCGCGATGCTCAATGAGGGAGATGGAGCTGGACAGTGAGCGGTGAGGTCGGTTTGATACTCGCCTGGATTGTCTCACAGATAAAGAGTTGGCGAAGGGGAAACAAAAGACCGTCGAAGGGGTGTGGGGGGCAGCTGGGGGCTAGTTGAGCCGGGGGGGAGGCCGGCGGCGCCCAGGAGTGGCCCTTAGTGGACGCCTCAGCCCCCCCGACGAACCGGGTGGTGCCCTGTTACAAATCACGATGCCCATTCCGCAATACACTCCACAATACGGAGTCGTTGTTCCAGCTTGTGTGAATGTGTCCCATAGACTCATCCTGCCTGGAAGAGGCGAAGAGCTGACGCCTGATGCTTGTGCAACAACAAGGCCTCGTCCCCATCGTCACCCAACCTTGGTCCTGTTCGCTCCCTGTTCCTCCCGTGCCTTGCAGATATGCCGACTGCCGAGCTGTCCAGCTCGTGAGATCCAGGCAGGTCCTCCGTCCTGTCCCAGTCACGTACAATCCAAGAACCATCGTCAGGGCTGAAGCCACGGCGAAGCGGTTGACGGCCCACCTCACAGCCAGAGAGCCAGTGTGCTCCACGGTCAGCCATGCCAAAACTCTCATCTCACCGATGGATCGGAGTTCCCCCGGCAAGATCGTTACGATCGGTGTTTTGGTAACACCAAAGCTAGGCATCGATAGCGTCGCCCTCTTATCATCGTCCTCTGATTGGCCAAGACTGTCCGAATCGAGGAAGAGAAAAGTGGCTGGCATGACTAAGAAGGAGCAGCACCATCTGTCGCCGGATTGCCTGGCTTCTCGTGTCTCCTCGGCACTGCCGTTAGTCCTCTGGAGGACTTCTTCTGCCGTTTCTCCTTCGCCGTCGTCTGCCCGTGATATTGCTCATGCGTTGCCCAGGCCTGTAAGACCTGGGACCGCGCCTCTTCCAGCGCGCCCTCCTTGCCCGGGCTTGATTTCTTTTCTCTCAGCTGGCGAATGTCCTTCTGAGCTTGGTTCATGCGTGCGCGCCGGATCCATCGTTCAGTCTTTCCAGTGTCTCGCACTCTCTTCCGCACCCCCATTTCGATTCCTTTGGCAGTGTAGCCGGCCAAGCCGACAACGCCAGACACTGGCTTCAGGACCAGCCCACCAATCCCTTTGCCGACCCCGGTCAACAGTCCCAACGCTCCGTCTTCGTCGAGGTCGTGACGAGGAAGTCGCACGAGCCCAGTGATGCCGTCAGAGAACCCATACGCAAATCCGGTGCCTGCGGCCTTCAACCCAGATCGAAAGCCGGTGATGGTATGTGGGGTTGGTCGAACACTGCCGTCACCGTACAGTCGAGGTGCGTTGTGGAAGCCAAGTGCAAGAGCATACCAGAATTCGAATGGCAGCTCCAGGAGTGCTTTCCCAGAATGACCGAGTCCCTGAGCTGTGGCTTTCAGAATGGTCGCCGGGACCGAGGGAGGCGTAGGAATCTCGTTCGGGTTCAAGCGTGCCAGAGCTGAAATGTCGCTATTGAGGCCTTGGCTCTCCGGCGCCGGGGTGGTTGATGCTGGCGCGATCGATCGTAACCGTCGAGCTGGTGGTGCAGCATCGCCGTGCAAATTGACCTCCTCCAAGTTTTGGGTTCTGTTCCCAATCCGATCTGCTGGTGGCGCCGACAGATTCAGCCTCTGATGTGCCACCTGGCCGGGAATCGCTATGGCGCTGGCAACGGTTTTCCGCTGCCTCCGTCGCTTTTGCTTCTCACGGTACTTCAGTCCCTTCTTCGCTCGGATTCCGATGCTGGAGAGGCCGCCGATGAACTCCCCCACGCCGGAAACCAAAGCGCCTCCCGCACCAGTGATGGGCTCCCCCGGGCCCTGGAAATCATTCCAGTCGTAATGTCGCACAAGTCGTAGGTCTCGCCACTGGATCCGTCCGCTCTCAACTAACAGGTCCGCAGCCAGCGCCGATAGATGCAGGTGAGTCTTCCGGTACCTCCAGACAGCAATGCGATCTTCAAAAACGAAGCACCGGAGAGAGTGATCGCCGTCCAGTGGCAGCGCTCGATGAAAAGAACCAACGGCGTTTTCGGCTCCATCGCCTTCCTTCTCAATGCTCTGAGCAATTCCTTCGGCTTTCTGTCGTGCGTCTTCTGTAAGACATTGCTTGATGCCCTCTGCAAAACTGGCAACGGTCAATTTCTTGAGCGGCAGACACTGTTTCGCACCGGCTCCTGCGGTGGCAACCATCGCTCCCCAGAACGGTTGATCACCGAAGAAGGGAACTATCATGGTAGGCTTGCCGCACTTCAAACCTATCGCTGTGGTGCCCGCTCCGCCATGATGCACCACAGCTCGGACTTTGGGGAACAGCCAATCGTGAGGGACGTTGCCAAGCAGGAAAATGTGGTCCGGGATGTCCATGCCTTTACCCATATCGCCCCAGCCCTTGCTTACGAGAGCTCGAACCCCGGCCTTTTCAATAGCCCCAAACACCATTTTCGTAAACGAGTCGGGATCTTCCACGCCTGAGATTGAGCCAAAACCGATGTAGATCGGTTCTTCACCTCCCTCGAGAAATCTGACCAGCTCTTCCGGAGGCTGGTAAGCAGACGCAAGGTCAAGGAAAACAAAACCGGCAATGTTAATCTCGGGGCCCCAGTCGGCTGGCTTTTCGACCAATCCGGGTGACCAAAGATAGGTATATGGGACTTTCAAGCGAAAAAGCTGTCCTGGAGCCCAGAGAGTTGAAACTGGCTCGAGACCGAGGGTTTTGACTCGAAATCGATTGACAAGGTCTCCGAGACCCTGCCAGGTCATCAAGTCGACGAGTGGGTATGACATGAAATTAGTATAATTCGCATCGACATTGCTTGCTTTGATATTCGCTAACGGATGAGGAAATTGCTAGCTTCAGTCAGCGGTCGCGCACGGTGCAGAAAAGCGTCTTGCTCACCTGTGTAGGACTGTAAGGAAAAGTAAAGACAAGGTGTAACGGAATGCCCAGCCGCTCAGCGCAGTGAAAATGTGCAAAAGAAGGAGGATTGGCAATGATGGCATCAGCAACGAACGGCTATCCCCCAGATTAGCTTCTCGTCCGGATGGTGGAAGGGGGCACTGACGTATCGATCACCCATCATCATTGCATTGGCGACGTCTTTTTCGTCGTCCGTCGCATTGACGCAGGCGCGCCAGAAGCCCTGAAACATTTCGTACATCGACTCTCGCCTCCTTCCGATCTCACCTGCACGAACCGTTTCCATGGAAGGTATCAGCCCAGGATTTTTGACCATAAAAGCCATCAGCTCCGATGGGTCGCCCCCCACAGAGAAGAATTCGAGACCAATGTCCTTCTCGACGAAATCCTTGAACACTGGGTGTGTTGCGATGCGGACTCGATGACCATGCTTCTCTTTCAAGATCTTGCCAATCTTGAGGAATGGTTGAATGTCTCCTCTACTACCAATGACCATGATCACAATGTTCATGTGGGGGACTCCGTGAGTCGAGGTAGTGATAGGGGGTTTCTCTGGGGCGCCAGTGTCCTCTTGCTTGTGGTGTCTATGTAGAGGTCGTAGGTGGTGCGCTAAAGACAGGCCGAGCGCTTTTGCCAGATAACCACTGTTGACCGTCTCATTGACCGTGATCGCCAGTCTCCCATCCGATTTTACCTTGCCAGAAGACTGATTCTTGTCATCACCCAGCGCGAATCGACCATACTGACCCTTACTGCCCGCCCGATGTCTGATGTGGCGTTGGACCTGGTTCAAACGCGACATCCCAGGACCCTGATAATCTGGCTGCGTCCAGCTCCTTCGAAGCGGCTCGTTCTCTGAAGAGGATGAGGATGCAGACGAGTCGTAGTCGTCGTCGTCGTCGTCGTCGGCGGCGGCGGCGGAATGGCCTTTGTCTCGACGCATCACTTTGATGGCTTCTCCTCCGGTTGCACGTCTGCGAACTCCAAAGATTGACGCTCGATGGCCAACCGGTTTCGGCCGTTCTGTCTCGATTCTTCTCGATTGCAGATCGGGTCTCGGAGGATCAGAATGTGCGGCACGCGCCCGGCCCTGGATTGTCGCCTCCTTGGGCTCATTGAGGGTCGTGTCGGACCGTGCTCGAGCATCTTCATCCTCAGGCATCTCGTCTTCGAGCTCAGGGTAGGGGAACTCGGTGGGGGGTGGAGACAGCATCGGGCTGAACTGGTTCTCTTTCTCCATAGTCAAGACGATGTTCTGTTTACCGTGTCCCAGAGGTGGAGATCTGGTTTGCTCAACTGATCGTTGTGTGACCGGTCACCGCCAGACTGTCACAAATTGATGAACGCGCCGAGTCGGACAATGCCATCGATGCATGGCCTCATTTGCCCAGGCGACCTTGTCACGGGTGGCACCGTCCGGTTGTGAACGATAGAACGGGCAAGAAACATGGATCACTGGCTTCGAAGCCTACCGATAGGTCGGAAGGCACCTGGCAAGCAGGAGACGCGGTTAGGGGGGAAGAGGGCAAAACATGAAATTGCCATTGGGCGTGACGAAATTGGGCCTGGGCTGCTCTCCACCCAATCGAGTTGAGCTGAATACCCGGCCCTGTCACTGCCAAAATAGGTAAGACTTCAGGTTAAGCTTTAACTACGGACAGCCCCCAATTCCCCCTCTACCGGAATCCCGCTCCCGCTCCCGCTGCCTCGCTGAGACCGACAAGTGAAACTTTGTCATGGCAAAGACATGGGGATTCACGATGGGCAAATGGGTAGGCGGGCCTCGGAAGCAGGAAACATATCGAACTGGATCGATTGATAGTCAAAGCCCTGCCGGATTCGTGGATTGGAGTGGGTTCTTTCTCGTGGGAAGATGGAGCAGAACGAAGGAAGCGGTTGACATCTACTCGTTTATCGTCGGAGACGAGTCTAATCGTCTATCGTATGGTACAGAAAGAAGAAAACGCAGGAGACAGGAAACTTCAATCTGTTGCTGCCCACAGCTCAGACGCCTGGGCCCAGGGTATTGTCACTGCCACTGCCAGTGCTCCTTCCTTCGCTCTTTATCCAGGCAGGCCGGACCGTTGGTCGTAGTCGTAAGAAGGAGTAGAAAAGAATACATCAGCATCCATCAACGATTTAGCCGGGAGAAGGAGAGATGCGCTGGCCCCGCAAGTCTTCGAACGGATCGTACAACCGTGAACATCAAGTCGTAAACGTAAAAGTCGTGATAGTCGTCCGAATGGTCTTCAGCCTCAATGCAGCAAACAAACATCACCCATCGGATGTCCAGTTCTCTCCTCTTGCTCGTAGTCCATGTCGCCTATGCGATCGGAGACGGGAAACTTTGTCATCATGAGCTGTCCTATCGACGGCCCCCCTCCGAAAGAACTCCTGCTCACAACCAAACGGTTTCTCGTGCAGACCTTGCGGGTTTGCCCGTGAAAAGTGATGTTTATCAGACTCCCTCTTGACCTTTCCGCATCTGCGTGGTGCCCTCTTCATCTCTCCTGATCGCCCTGACCAGCGCTCTCCATCTCAAAGCATCAATCCTTCCTTCATCTGTCTTCCTCACAGCAGCTCGAACAACTCTCTCCACAACTCCACCCCTCGGCAACCTCATCCCACCCTCACCATTCCGCACAAATTCCAGTATATGGAAGCCCTGCTGTGCCATATGCTGTCGTTGCCATACATTCCCATGATAGACCATCAAATCTCCCGTGGCCGCCACAATGAGGGTTACAGCGAGTGAGAAGACGTCGGAGCTGGGTTTGGCGGTCGACGTGGGATCCCGTAGGACAGATGGAGAAAGGAGTTCGGGGGCGGTATATTCGCGTGTCAGGGCAGAGAGGGTGTTCGATGTAGGGATTGCTGCGGAGAGGATATCCGAGGATGAGAAGTCGATCAACAGCGGGTCGAAGGCGAAGTCGTCGGATGAGCGATTCGGCGAGAGAAGGATGTTCGCTGGTTTGACGTCCCCATGCACTACGCCTGCTTGATCGTGGAGCCATGAAAGAGCGGTGATGAGTTTATCCGCTAGACCCAGCCATGATGGACTCGACCCCAGAGCAGGTTCGGTGGAGGTCAAATCTGATTGGTTTGCACCAGCCAGGCGGGCACAAGCAGTGATGTGATCAGATAATGGCAGTGGAACGGGTGCAAGGACAAGAGAGGCCGAAGACGGAACATATCCATAAAAGGGAACGATGAAATGCTCGTGGTAGGGGGTGCGGCTCAGATGACTCAGGGTGACCGCTTCGTTGCGGAGTATCGTCCGCGATGCGTCCGACAAAGGTGATTTGACGGCAACCAGAAGCGGGACAGCGGTCTGAGGGGAGGGAGGGGGGGTAAAGACACCGATTGCCGACGGTGATGACAGTGTCATCTTCTGTCGTCCGGTGGCTCGATAGACTTTGCTCCATGCCCCCTGACCGAAAAGCTGTGGACGATCCGAATGGTTCCTGGCGATCTCGACCTCAAACGGACATTCGATGATGAGCGGGATGTCTTCTCCGACCACGTTGTCGTCAACGAAGGTGGATCTTCGCGTTTGCGAAGAGGTTACCGAGGACTTCCTACCAGGACGAGGGCTGGTAGAATCCTCAAAGTCGGTATTGGATCTCACGGGTGTAGGAGAGGTTGGAGGCGTTATTTGAGTGACAATCTTTAGGGATGAAGGCTGTTGCAGGTAGTCTACCCTTGACGTCCTGGACAAGGATGGGGATGACATCGGCGGTGTGCTGGTTGTACGTTCAAGAACAGGGTTCCTCGGCGTTCCTGAATGAATAGGGTCTTTGCAAGGCGACAGGTCTCCAGTCATATTGTTGTATCCCACGTGGTGCTACGCGAGCATTCAGCAGTGGGACCTGGACAGCTTTGTGAAACTGCTGATGCCAGTCCTATGGAGTGATGATCGAGAACGCGAAACAGTCGGCCACAGCTTCAGTTGATGCCCTCGAGGGCTCTGCGTTGTCACCGGGCGTTCAAATCAAGGATCGACGCCATGGACGGTTTGAAAGCGGAAGAGATGTATGGTCGAAACTTCCACGGGCCAGTGTTCATTGAAACAGTCTCTCAAAGCATGACCGAGCAAGTCATACAATGGCGAACCGAAGGCGAAGGGGATTCGCCAGGGAAGCCCGTCTCTACCCAGAAGCCGCGGGTCTTTGAAGTCTGATCGGAGCAGGGAACTCAGGACAGGGACTCGCTTGATATAAGGATGCCCGAAGAAAGAGGCTAACTGGTAGCAGATGGAGGAATGCAGGAATGCGGACAAGGTGCGTGTCGTTCATGCATCGACATCAGCGGCAAGAGGGAAGGAGGATGCGATGGTGAGGGTGACGGTGGGTAGGCAACAGGGAAAGCAATGCAGCCTGTTCGTAGGACCAGGAGCCTCTGGAGACACGCAAGATCCATCCTACCGACCTGGAGCGGCGATGGAAGGGGACATGAAGGACAAGCACGGTGGCATCAAGAGTGGGCAAGAAGTGGAGTGATGGATGCTTACTCCGTACTGGACCTGGCATCGGTTTGTGCGGAGAGACGACGGCTTCCTGCGCTTCCTGCGCTTCCTGCGGAGGGCCATCACCGGCGTCCCAGAGCATCCAACGTGCGCCCTGAAGATGCAGCCATTGGTGCGGTTGGAATAGCCTTGCTGCGGATGGAAAGCCACAGATAAGACGCGCCACTACCCATACCGGCTCGCAAGACAGTAATTGGATTCAGCTGATGGGCTATGCAGCATGAGTGAGAGCAGGGAGCATTGATTGGGAGATGGGCAAGGTCATGGGCAAGTGACGCTTCACCTCCTGGTTCCACTCCACCCGTGTCCAGATCGGTCACTATTCCAGAGACACCCCTGTCTGCTGTCGGCACACCCTCTCCCTACTGCTTACACAGCCACACACGGCAGAGAGCAATGGAGACGAGTTCGGAGGATCTGATGGAGCAAAGAAATTGACTGCCTGACCCCTAGTCCAGAAAACATGAAAGCTCACTCCTGACCTCCCTCCCTTCGCCGCTGCCATCCTCCCCCACATCTCAATCTGAGCATCTCAAGAGCAGACAAGTTAGAGGCAGAATCGTAGACGACCCCTGAAGCTCCTCTTCCGCCTAGCTGCCGCTTGCTTATCAAGCCGAAAGCCTCTAACATCTATTGCTCGACTGCCTTTGGAGCTCCCATCAATAGGTCTTCGTCACTGGCATCGAGGATGTCGTATTCTTCCTCGGTCATGAAGCCGTCGTCAGTCTCGTCTTCATCTTCGAAATCAAGATTCTCCAAGTCCTCCACCAGCTCCACCTCCTCTGCCTTCACCTGGGTATCGGCCGGTGCGGCCGGAGTGGCAAGGCCATGCACACTGGAAACTGGTGATTCCTTGTCCAGCTTGGGGAAGATCATGGTCGACCCGTCTTCGCTCTTCACTACCTCGCCCTTGATTTCTTCCTTGACCGACTCCGCCGCTTCGGCCTTCTTCTCCGTCACAACATCGATTGCTGCCCCAGTGACCGTGATGTCAACCCAGAGCTTGTGACCGAACGGAATGCCCTCGGGAGTTTTCAGGCGCCAGTAGGAGACGGCACGGCCCTCGCGCTCAGGTGACTTGAGCAGAACAGTGAAGACAGCAGCGTGGCCAGGCTCGACACTGGTGTCCACAACACAGCTCCTGCTGGCAGCAGCCATCTCAGTCACACTGGATGGATTCTTCGTGTCAACATTAAGCATCTGGTCGCCTCCAGTAAAGTAGGCAGCACAACTTGCGGGCCATGCGTCGGGACCGGGGTTGTGAATCGTCCACGCTTGAGTGAAGAGGTGATCCGGCATCATCTTTGAGCCGTCCAGTGTCGAGTCACAGTCAAACCAGGCTTGAAGTTCAGATGCCACCTTCTTCGACGGAGGGCCCTCCGCCGGCTTCTCAGCCGCCGGCACATCGACAGGCTCGACTTCCGCCACAGTTTGAACCTGTGTAGCGGTGCTGACAGCGGTGCTGACAGGTGTGGTCTCCGTGGCCGCGTTCCTGGCGCTTGATCGATCTCCCATCTGACCCATGCTCTGCCCATTGTTCTTCTCGCCAAGTGTCGTGACCGAGACGTGCCTGACCGGCGTCTTGAACTTGATCAAAGGATGCGTGCGGTTGTGACGAAGGGAGGGAACAGCTTCGCATTTGGCACAGTAATCGGTATCGTGACAGACAGCACACTTGTAGCGGGTGCCTCGAATGTATTGCTTATGGGCTTTACTGGCACAGAGAGAGCCATCACAGTAGATGCCAAAGTGAACCTCCTCGTGGGCGCCAAGGTCGGCGATCTGCTCGAAAAGGGCAGCAAAGCGATGGCCAGGATGGATTTGGGGCGCGCTGAGAACGCAGGTGGAGCAGTAGTCCCAATCAGGGCAGCTCAAACACTTGTGACGGACACCAAAAATGTGCTATTATATCCGTCAGCTGTTTGCATAGGCGGCGCTTAGGGTTGGCTTACCTTGTCACAGCCATCACAGATTGCTGCATGCGCGAGACCGCGACCTGACTCACACAGTGAGAGGATACGCGAGCTGATCTGGGAGGTATCTGAAGACACTGGCTGGAAGTGATGGGCCGGGTGGTGGCCGTGGTCTCCCAAGGAGAAGCACATCATGCACAAATCGTAGTCGGCGCAATCGTTGCAAGTGACCAACTCTTCACCGGGGACCTCTGTTCTATGATCAGTGACGGAAGCACAAGGGCTGAAAACCCAGTCCCTACCATTGATGCACGAGTTGCAAGTACGAGGTGCATATTGAGTCGTGTCAGTGTTTTCTTTCTCGTACTCGAGAGCCTTCCCCTCCTGCCACTTTTTGGGCGCAATTCTCTCCGTGACACTGCTGACAAGAACCCCATTCTGGATGCGTCTTTTAATGAGCCAATGCCCTTCTCCGTCACAGGTCACATCGGCTGCAATGCAGGACGAACAGAGATCAAAATCTCCATCATCGCAAACACCACAGTGATAGTGTTCATCTGGAATGGATTTTCCACAGTTGTTGCAGTCGATGCAGAAAGCGCCACTCAATAAGTCTGGCTCATGTCGGTGTTCGCCGTTTCTGTGAAGGATCACCGTCGAGGTCGTGTCCCTCTTTGCGGGTTTAGCCTGCTCAACCATCGTGGGTGTGACCAAGGTGTCGTTTGTAGCACTATCAAGTGGCATCACACCTGCTGGACTTTCTGGAACGAACGCAGACACAGCTGAGATGGTCGAGCTCTCAGGGCGGCGAGTCTGGTCCGCTTGTTCACGGGGTGGCGAAAGAACGGTATCGAGGTAGCTATGACGTGACGCAGGTGAGGACTTTGGTGGGGCAGGAAGGCGGAGAGGTTCCGAGCGTGCCTGCTGCTCATCCATGATGTTTGGAACAGGCTCCACAAGGATTGGACGCTGGCCGACCGTGGCCTTGATACGAAGCTTCAACTTGGCTTTGGCAGCTCGGTAGAGTTGCTTGTAAATAGCGGGATTGTCGCTATCGAGGGCCACGTAAGAACCAGCCGAATCCGAGAAGCGCTCGAAAACAACATTGGCATCAGGCGGTGTGGCTAGAAGAAATCGAAGCTAGAAGTAAAAGTCAGATGGGGATCCATTGACGTTTTGATCGTCATATTGACAGAGCACGAAAGGCTGAAACAATGGGGCATGCAAAGTAGACCGGGAGCTAACACACCTTCTGAGGCAGTACATGAGCTCCCAGATCTCTGAGTGCTAGCTTGAATCTTCTGTTGGTGCCATCTATGATGACTTTGACGGTAATGAGGGTGTCGGGGCCAACTGGCACATTGTGCGGCGGCTGTGCAGCCATGGCAGGCAAACAGCCTCGTGAGGTCGGGTTGGAGGTAGAGTCAGCCTAAGCGCTCGAGAATGGAGGTTAGAAATTGGCGAGACGAGTCGTCGAGGATGGGCAAGTACCGGTTGATTCAGCAAGAGAGAATCGATGGCTTCTCTTCGGATGGAGTGGGTAGGTAATGAGAAGGAGGAAGCACTGGTGGAGACGGAGAGGAGGTTGTAGTTGGAGGTGGGGAGACAGCTCAAGGCAGCCACAGAATGACGGCTCACTCCTCGCCCATTTACACGCTAGGTGCTTAATGCGTCCACCGTCACCAACGCCGCCGCCTCGCTGCATTATTTACGTGTACCGGGTGTTCATGCCTTCGAGTCCTCCGCGTTTGGCCCGCATGAATAATACTGGTCCGCCTGTGTACCCGATCTTCTCTGCGCACGGGCATCTCAGGCTTTGTGAATCTGGGTAGTGGGGGTTGGGTCCTTGATGCTAGATTCTCAAGCAACCAGCCATCGCAACGCCGCGTTGCCCTAATTGAATACTGCCAGGGTCGACTCGCACCGCAATCAGCCTCGAAGAAAGCAGGAGATGATGAGCCATTGATTGCGCGATCCTCACTTCTCCCGACGGAACTTTTTCATTGCTGACCTTGCTGATATAGCGACGTTCATCGTACAGACCCAGAATGGCTATCTCTTGCTGCTATCCATAATCTGAAGACCCCATTAAATTTATACAGAACATATGATGGTAGCGGGCTGCTCAGTAGGCCAGCGATGTATTTTTGCTAGACAAGTGGAAGGAGCGTCGACTGCAAATGCACTATTCAAAACCAGCAACCGACAACAGAAGCTAGACACACTCCGCCGCTCGCTAAAATGCTGCAAAAGCCACAGTCAAAAGCAGGATGGAAAGGCAACCCTCGACACGAAAAACAGAGACAGTGAGCACAAAAGAGTTTTCGACGCTGCAGTCAGGGTGCTGCGTAGTATACTCCGTTATTAGAAGGCGGGTAGTAGAAGTGGTTTGGAGGCGTCATCATTCCACCCATTCCCACAACACCGCCAACGGGAGCCCCAGCAAATGAAGTGGAGTAAGGCGCGCCAGTATTGGGTGGAACTTGAGAAGAAGAATCGTAATAATACACCATGCCGTTGGACTCATGTGCAACCGTGCCAGCAGGTACGTTACCGTCGGCAGGAGCAGGCGCTGGTCGAGGTGCAGCAGGGACCATGTATGGCAGAGGATGAGCGCCAGCAACAAACGTAGGAGGAGGCATAGGTGGGCCCAGCCCCGAGCCGTAACTCGCAATGTCACCCTGTATCGTAGGATAGAAGACTGCCCCAGGCGCATAGGGTGGCGCAAGATATCCTTGAGCTTGAGGCGGTAAAGTGAATGGCTGAAATGGCTGTGCATATATCGCTCTTTCAGGAATTTGCGACAATGGCGTCCCGCTCGGCCTGCTGACATGGGACATTCGTCTGACATGAGCGCTGTAAACGATACCGTCGTCTGGATAGACTTGGTGGTTGGCGGGTACGGGCATTTGTTGATGGAAGGGCTGTTCTTGTTGTTGCTGTGGAGGATTGAAATTGAATCTCGCTGGCGACTCAATATCAGCAACAGAAACTGTCTTCTGGGGTCGCGGCTGATGCATTGTCAAAGCATCGGGGACGCTCTCTTGCCTATCATGAGTTTGAAGGACAGGTTGAATCGGCATTGCTGCATTCGGTACCCCATTGACATAGTTTGTGGCCGGGAGAGGCAGGACTGCAACCGGCGGAGCAGCAGGAGGAAACCTCACTACGGGCTTGCCTTGTTCGGCAGCGTAATTCGCAGGCAGCGGCAGTGCTGAGCCACCTGGCGATCGAATCCCGTCTCCAGGCACGACGCCCCCCAGAGAAGATCTTCGGCTCATTGCAACACTCGGCGTGTAGGTGCTGCCACCATACACGCTCGTTCTGCGGCTTGGATTGAAGCTACTTCTGCCTCTACCACGTCCAAAACCTTGCTGATTAGGCCGTAGAGCTCGAGGGATGAAAATGAATGAGCGCTCGGTGCTCGGAAATATGTATCGTGGCTGTTGACTGGGTAAGGAAATTCTGACGGGTTTGTCTCGCCTCAAAGGCGGTCTGTGTTGCGGCAATAGTGTGTGTTTCTTTTTGGCAACGTTTTGTACTGTCAGTTTCTCCTGCATACCCGGTAGGTGAACAATGACTGGAACCCTTCCAAGCAATATAGAGGTGGAGAAGGACCTGTTCGGTGCTTCTGGGCTCGAAGGCGGCAAATTGGCAGATATCTTGACTGGGGCACTATCTGGCAAGGTATGGTTGGTGTTTGACTTTCTGATGTCCGCGACAGACACTGAATCGTGGAGGTCATGCGCCCATGGTTGATCTGTCGCCTCGGCAAAAGGGGGTATTCGACTGCATCAGGTAAATTTTTGGTCTTTACCGAAGGAACTCATCCAGACATACCTTTGTTGAAAGCCGCTGAAAGCCCCACGACCTCGTCCTCTTGCAAACGTCCTGGGCCCGTTTGGACCAGAAGGCGCAGCTCGATTGTCATGCAAGAAGAAACCTCCTCGATTGGGAACAAATGCTGGATTCTCTTTCTTCTCTCTCAAGTATTCCAGGTGTTCTCGTCGGCCTCTCTCAGCCGGCCCCTCTCTCTCGACTTTCACTTGGGACCGCGAGTCCTCCACGGCTGATTCCGAGGCGTCGCCCACTGCCTCATCGAACTGGATTGCCGACATATTCTTCCTGTCGGCTGGCTGAAGACCGTTCATCATGGCTTTGGTATCTGATGAGGTCACAAAGTTGGACTCGGCAGCCTGAACACTGAGTTCCCCCACATTGCGGGCTGGGGATAGACTGGGATGTCGCTCGGCGGCGCCTCGCTCATGATGCTGTGTACTGGTGACCTCACCATCGCTTATATCACTTGCCTCAATGTCAGCATCATCGTCGCCATTGCTGATGATGGATCCCTCGCTCAGAGAATCATCTTCGAGCTCTCCTGCCACAGAGCCTTCTTCTTCTCCTTCGTCTTCTCGCTGGCGTCTGCTAGCCACGACTTTCTTCCGGCCGATCGAAGCCATGCTGATGGGCAGTGCCGTTGCTAAACTTGAGCTTTTCCTGGACCAGCCAAAAGCTGACGAAAGGAGGAAATCTCCACCAGGCTTTGGAACATCAGTCAAGGTTTGACGAGGACAACCAGCGGAGGTGATGGGTCACATTGAGACTCGAGTCATCCTGAGTTTCGATACCTTAAGGTGAGAACCGGCACAAAGAGACCAGGGAGAGTTTGGATGAGAAGGGGACAATATCGGAAAAGCGCGCTGAGTAGGGGAACGGAAGATGACATCCGTATGAAAATAAATGATGGCAGAGCGGACCTGGCCTTGGCATTATTCGCGCTACGGCCTTTTTGAGCCTAAGGGTCCGCTGAGCCAAGGCTTAGTGACACAGATGATGAGACAGCCCGGTGGGCACTCTCTCGCGAGATCTGTGTCATTGTTACTGTCACCCACCGTTAGGGTTCTCCCTTCACAATGCTGAGAAACGACGTCAGCTTTTGAAAAGGGTGAGGCATACTAGGAGCAAGAGATCTCCCGTAGTTTCTGGGCCTTTGTGCTGCCCGCCAAAAGAGCTACCAAAGTGGATGACTTTAGCAGCAACTATTACTATTCTTAAACCAGTCCGCTCATAAGTCATGCCCGAGAATTCCGCCAACGCCATGGGCTTTTTGAAAAAGTCAAGTGCATGAAGTCGGAAACCCTTCACCCCAGAGCCCGTATCGCTGAAACATTCCTCAAAAGTCATTACGCTCTTCTGCCGGTGGAGCGTGGACGCCTTCCCGCATCCTGCGCCGTGCAGACCCACTCACAAAGTCCTTGAATCGATTCTTGGGGTTGCCATCTCGGCTACCTGTATTAGAACGGACCCGAGAGCTCCTGGCTGCCTCTAGCGACAGTGTTGATGAGTTCTTGGAGCTCGAGGCTCTTTCTCTGGTCTCCTTTGGCCGAGCCCGAGGGTATGGTGGCCGGTTCTGATCTCCTCTTATCGAGGCAGAGCTCCGTGGCGTGTCGGGCTCCTGCTCATCGCTGAACTGGGGCATCATTGGAGGGGACATAGGCCGCATGAGGAGGCTGTTCGACTGGCGCTTGACCACAGGATCCGTGCGGGATGTGCCAGGTACTGCATCAACAGCAGGCGAAAGGGGCCGACTAGCCGATTCTTCGAGGAATGTGGCATATCTTTCTCGCTCCTCAAGCAAACGCTCCCATTGAGGCTCGAGACCCCCGGTGGGCAGTTCAGCTGGTTCCGCGCTGCTCAAGCAATCTTTTGTTCGTTGCTGAATTTCAATGCACAGCTCATGAAATCTACGTAGAGCGTGGTCCTTTTCAAATCTTGCGTCGAGGCGGTCTGGACTCTTCTGAATCCACATCGAGATTAGGCTTGCGAAGCTCTTGGCCGAATCAATCAGGAAGGGAAGACTGGGAAACCCTTCGCGCGATGTCGGTGGAAGCCTTCCAAGTATTTGGATTGGGGTAGCATATGACGCTGATACTGCTTGACTGGGTCGTTCAGATGGGACGGAGCAGATTCTGTCCACAAAAGTTTTGAACTCCGGCCGTGACGCTTGAAGGAATTTGTTCATAGGCTCCATCCATGGTTCTTTGGCGCCAAATGTTGACATATTAGCAAGACCTTGCAACGACTTGGCAATCAACGTCAGTGTCCGTTGTGCTCTCGGTCGTGGGTTTTCTGGAATCCCTTGTCAGCATGAATGCTTTCAGCCAACTGGGTTATGAAGACTTACCTTTGAGTAAGCCAAACAGCTTCGGATTGAGGATGGCAGGGCAGAAGAAGCGCAGAAAGAGAAACCCAGAAACGCTACTATATGCAACGGTGCGAAGAAAATCGCCGTAGCGAGTTTCAGCACAGGACTTAATATGCCGAAAAAGTTGCCTGAGTTCAGTCGGACAACGCGCTGCGGAAGAAGATATTGTTGCCCAAAGATTCATGGTCAAGGTGGTCAGATTACCCCAGTTTCTGTTAAGATCTTGCAGCGTTCTAACCTTGCTAGGATCAACCTCACAATCAGGATCACTTTCGTCAATATCCCGCAACCTCTCTCCAATGGTCTCTTCAAGATATTCTTTGCCCAAACGTCTCATATGCGCGTCCAACGCTTTGGTTAGGAGTGTATTGCCTCTGAACAAAAGGTTCGCTTCAAGTGTGGCTGAGCGGCCAAGATCCCGGACCACAAGTTCCCTGTCCTCAGCTGATTCATAAGAGTTATACCGGAGCCTGTGCACAGAGGCTTCCTGGTGAATACCATCAATCTCATCCTCAACAAGAGTCATAATCCATTCGCTTGCATCTCCGCATACTTGAAAGATGTCTAGGAAGATCTCAGAAATTGATTTCAGCTCAGTAGAAATTATCCTTGCGAGAGTGACGGTAAGTCCGTTCGAGAAGCTCCGCAGCAGATCAAGGAGTGGCGAGTAGTCCTCCTTCATCAGAACGATTGTTTCAGTGAGACGCAATTTCATCAGAGCATATCCTTTCGGCGTGTCATTGCTGTCGAGGATTGGCCACCGCTGGTCGATCTCCACACAACGCTCCATATCATCAAGCTGCAGCTCTATCTTGCCAAACACAGTATCGTGCGATGATACCTTGATTTCGCCATCAACAGTCATCGGGCTGTTATCACCATGAGACAAGGTGTACGCACCAGTGGTGACAGTGGTCCATTCCTTCTCATCTGGATTGCGAATCTTGAGGAGAATTAGTGCACTTGATAGCACTGGTGGCAGGTCACCAAACACAAAATCTTCGACCCAGAACATTGAATTCTGCGGTTGCGCAGTTGTGCGCCCTCGGGGTTCTCCATCAAGCACAACCTCTGCATAGAATCCTCCTTTCAATCCTCCTGTCGTCAGGCTTGGATGTCCGTGTGGTTGCTCACTAGATTCGTCACGCGCAGGTCGAGAAGCAAGCTTGGCTTCTGTGATCTTGACTGAAAGTGAACGTTCTACTCGAAACAGTCCTTGGCACAAATTTGAAGTTGGATTTTGCAGCTGCTCTCGTTGCACGGAGGTTTCTTCCAAGATCGATTGTTCTGGGCCATACAGCTCAGGTATCGTGAATGCGCGCAACAATACAAACCAGACCTCGAATAGTACACGGGATTCCAGGGAGAGATATATGGGCTTAGATTGAATCTCATCGCTGGGCTGTGTTACATACTGCGGGTAGATGGCCAGGCAGTATTCGTCCTCGAGTACAGAGGGGTTAAGCTGCTGTATTGCGCAACGAGATAAGGAGGAGAGGCGAATGGCCGAGATCACTCGTGCGTCATATTCGGTCAACAGCTTAAAATGTCCAGTTTCTAGTAGAGTACAGCTGACCCGCTGCCATGACGGAGAGATCGCTTTGAGCTGCTTGTATGTCGAAATTCTTCTCGGCGTAGTGGGGTACGAAGCATCTGTGTCCGTACTGCCTTCCCAAAGAAGCATTTTGCCTACTTTGATGATAGCTGGAATTTTAGATACTGATGCCTCCGAGGCTCGCCTCTTGTCTGTCGTACGACGCTCGACGATCGAAATGGACTGTGGTTTGGTCCTTTTGTTTTGAATCCCTCTTGGTCGAATAGGCTGCCAGCATAGCAAGGCAGCAAGCCAAGAATCGAATGTCTCTGGCACATGTGGCCATAAGTTTATCCTCAGGCCAGACGATGCTGTAGATACGCTGAGATAGTTGCACTCATTTTCAGCATCATAAAGCGACCTTACTCTGCACCCGCGAAGATCGGGTATGAGAGTTTTGACGAGCGCGGATTCGCCCTTCGTTTGACAGATCAAACTTCCTGTCGCAACGTTGATAGCGCAATATCCCGAGGACCAGTTCCGGTCATTGGCGGGCCGAAAAGATAGCAGACCATGCATCCGGCCGCACGTTGCCATCATCAAGTGCAGGATCGTGCTTGAATCAGTGTTCAGAGGCGGCAAACGAAGGTCTATTTCTGGGGAATAGTATTGGACATCAGCTGAGGCAACAGGAGGACCCGGCTTTACAAGACGTTGTGATTTTCGGCCTCCGTGATGTGTCTTGATGTCGTGGTGCGACGAAGTGGGTGATGGTATTATCGATGGAAAACCTATCGAATTTGACGAGTCATTAGAAGGTTTGGCGTAGAAAGGGTTACTCGTTGTGATAGAATTCAATCGAACGCGAGTTTTTGATAAAAGTGAAGTCGGCGATGAAGCTAATGACGTTTCATCTGAGGGTTTTCTGCTCGGTTTATATCTATGTGGTGGCTTCGTTCCGACTCGAAAATCCTCGGGCACGCTGGACATTGAGGTTGATTGATCACGACCTGGACTTTTCAGTGCTCCTGGCGTCATGGATGAAGGTGATGCCGCCAAAATCGCATCCCGTATCTCGCGTGCGGTCGAAGAGTCTGTAGGCGACTCTGGTGTCACCGCTCGAATAGTCTTATCATAGAAACCCTCTCGAAATATCTTTCCACTTCTGGCAGGGGAGGTTGACCGCCTACTGGAGCGACGCTCAATAGATTGTATTTGCGACTGGGGCCGCCCCGAATGCCTCTTCTGGCGCTCGGAGGGTTCAAGATCCATTGTAATGGTTGCACATGTACCGGCCACAACAAATGAGATGCTTGCGAGATTGTGGGTGTGAATTAGGAACAGCCACTTTGCTGCAATATTGACTGGCGGACTGCTATCGACTGGCCCCCTCTAAACGATCTCTTTGTGATCGGCAGCATCGAGTCTCGGACAATCCCGCACATATAGGCATTTGAGGAGCTTAGGAAAGGGCTTCACCGGCGTCGCAAGTACAGAGTAGTCCACCAAGTTCCTTGAAGACTCCCAATCTGGAAGCTTCTTGAGCTTGCTGCGCACCCAAAGGGTGCTAGCGAAAGGAGTGATTGAATCTCCGTTCGTGTTCTTTCCTGTCGTCTGTATCGATTCCGAGGAGGTAATATCTGAGTTCTAGGGCAGTTAATGCTTGCCCCGGTCCATAGCCGAAGGAGGTACTGGATTTGACAGTCTGCCCAAGTCACCTCAGACTGCGGCTTGGACCAGCGAGACAGTGTGCCGCAGGATCGTCAGTGATAGATGTGACAGGTCATAACTGTGGCAGGTGAATTTCACAGAGCGTGCGTTTCATGCAACCAAACACCGACCATTGGGGTGTTGTCTCACCTGGCGAAATGGTTCGGTGTAGTCTTATAGACTTGTATGCGCTCGTATCAATCAGGATCAGAAGTAATCAGGTGTTCTGGGGTGCATGATTTGACTAGGTCAGGCACTCTCTTGGTGGCTTCATTCTAATCACTGCTGCGCGTCATCCCTCCCAAATCATCACCTCCAAGAACAATTGCAGCAGTCCACGCGATATTCAAAGTAACACGTGCGCATTGCTTGCTTCGATATAGCACAGGACACAAACAAACTCAGAGATCATGGCTGGATTACTTAGCTTACCCTGATTGTCCTGCTCCAGTGACATGCTCGATCCTCAACCTCTCCCTGCATATCGAGCATGCGCATTGCCTGCAATGGTTCACTACTCCCATTCGAGGTCGCCTAATTCGAAGTCGCCGATCAAGCTGACACTTCCGCACAATGATGGCCTCCAATCTGATCTCGCGCCTGCTGCCTGCGAGCAACAGCTCTCCATCCATCTACGAGACCCTTCGACAGCACGACGAAAGCTCCGACAACTCAGACATCGAGCAAAGAGCCGCCATGGCCGTGGATGAAGAAAATCTGGGAAACCACTTTCATGATTTTGATCCTGAGGATGCTCAGCTTCACACCAGCGAGGTTACGGCGCGAAGCAATTCGAACAAGACGGGAACTCATCAGATACAAGGGGCAAGAATGAAGCGTGCTAGAAACCATGAGGACGAGGACGCGGATGATGAAGTTCCTGCTTCGCTGCTTATCGAAGGCGACAATCAACGACGGTTACCTCGACGGCTTGATGACCCATCACGCACAGGGGGTTTGAATCACCCAATACCAGTTAGTGGACCTGCCACGAAAACCGCGACGGATCAATGGGAGATCACACAAGCCCGTCAGCTACTTCATCCGCGCGACCCTTTTCCCTCGCCCAGCGGTGCGAGACAAAACACTGATCTCCGTGGCCTGTCCCTGGCAGATCCCAAGCAGAAGGCAATGTGGCGATGGGCGAACGTGGAGAACCTCGACACCTTTCTAACTGAGGCATACATCTATTATCTTGGCAATGGCTTTCTGTCCATCATGTTGCAACGATCACTGCAACTGCTTAGTTTTGCTTTTGTTGCTGGATTCACAATTTTTCTAGGCAATTGCATCAATTACGATAAGCTGCGGCGGAGCGGTAACATGTCTCAAGTTCTTGTGCCCAAGTGTGCCAGTCGTTTGTCAGGAGGAGCAAACTTGGCCATTTGGGTGGTGTCCTTCTTCTGGGTAATGAAGCTATTTCAATACCTCTTGGACATTCGCCGTCTCCGAAATCTACATGATTTTTTCAAATATCTCCTGGGCGTTTCCGACCTTGAAATCCAAAGCATTTCATGGCAGGAAGTCGTCAGTCGCTTGATGGCGCTCCGCGATGCGAACCCTACTACGGCAGCTCTGTTGCCGCCCAAACACAGACGCTTCCTGGGCAGCCAATCAAAGCAGCGAATGGATGCCCACGACATTGCAAATCGACTCATGCGGAAGGAGAACTATCTGATTGCTCTTTTCAACAAGGACGTTCTGGACTTAACTCTTCCGTTGCCATTCATCGGCAAACGACAGCTATTTTCACGAACATTGGAGTGGAACATCAATCAATGCGTTATGGACTATGTTTTCAATGACCATGGCCAGGTTCGCCCACTGTTCCTGAAGGACACACATCGAAAGGCCTTGAGTGACGGTCTACGCCGACGTTTCAAGTTCGCGGGAACTCTCAACATATTCGTGGCACCATTCCTCGTTGCTTACTTCCTTGTTCATTACTTCTTTTCGTACTTCACCGAATATCAGAGGAATCCATCACAAATAGGTTCTCGGCAATACAACCCGTTAGCTGAGTGGAAATTCCGTGAGTTTAACGAGCTGTGGCATTTGTTCCAGCGACGAATCAATATGTCTTATCCTTTTGCCAGCCGGTATATCGACCAATTTCCCAAAGACAAAACCGTTCAGATTTCAAGATTTGTCGCCTTCGTTGCTGGAGCATTAGCGTCTGTCCTTGCAGTTGCGTCTGTCATTGATCCTGAGATGTTCCTGAACTTCGAGATCACCAAAGATCGGTCAGTCATCTTTTATCTCGGTGTCTTCGGCTCCATTTGGGCTGTCGCACGAAGCGTCCTACCAGAGGAAAACCTCGTTTATGAACCGGAGTTTGCACTTCAAGAGGTCATTGATTTTACGCATTACAAGCCTACTCACTGGGAAGGTCGACTTCATAGCGATGACGTTCGCAAAGAATTTGCCACACTTTACCAGCTGAAGCTCGTGATATTCCTCGAGGAGATTCTCAGCATGATATTCACGCCCTTTGTTTTATGGTTTAGCCTCCCAAATTGCAGCGATCGCATCATAGACTTCTTTCGAGAATTCACTGTACATGTGGACGGCCTGGGTTATGTTTGTTCGTTCGCCGAGTTCAATTTCAAGAAGCATGGCAACACTACGCGGAATTTGCAACCTCCATCGCAAAGAGCGCAACCAGGACTTGTTACAGGCGTCAAGCCATCTGTGCAAGGTCTGCGTGAGGATTACTATGCCACGAAAGATCAGAAATTGGAGGCTTCTTATTGGGGCTTTATGAACGATTATGCTCGAAATCCGAAGACTGACATACGCTTTCCATACGCTAGCTCTCGTCGTCGCTTCAACCCTCCACCACCTTTCCCTGGACCATTGTCTCCCACATTACCTATTGGGGGACATAGCCAAACCTTCACAGCTGCTCGTCAAGACACCTTTGACAAATCAGCAGTATACCGACACTCACCGCGTTATGCATTTAAGCATGGATCAACCGCTGTTGTACCACAGAACGTCGGGCCCGAAGTAGGACTCGCTACTGGAGCTTTTAATGAGGTTTCTTCTCCTATGACGTCCATACTCCTTGATCCACACCACCAGCCCGCAGCTTCCGGCTTCGGCCAACATTATGCCACTTCCCAAGGTCGTCGGAGAACGTCGCGACCTCACTTTATTCCCAAAGCCTCGGGAGTTGACGAGAACGAAGAGGTGGAAGCACAGCTGCAGGAGAACCCTCAGCAGGGCGTTGACAGCTCCGGAGAAGGAATTCTGGGCTCCTCTTGGAGAGTGGAGCAGGACGATGAGGCCAGTGATAAAGAGGAGGATGTGGACGCGGTTACTGGTGGTAAAGGAGCCGGAGGAGTTCTTGGGATGATCAGGCAGTTCCAAAAAGTTCAAGGCGAGGCTAGGGGAGCAACATGAGTCAGGGACGTAACAAGCGCGTTGCCTATTGAGCATTACTGGATTGAGCATTTTCAGCATCGTCGTATTGGTCATCAAGGTCAGCCAAAGGCCCTGGAGCAGGTATTGATAGATGATCGTATTTGAAAGCATGCTAGTTGAGACAGTACGGATCTTCCAGGACGGCGATGTTTGGACTTACTGACTATTGGTAGTGTCTTCGAGAAGTGATCTTCTCGGACAGTTGTACCGAAGCATAGAATATGGTTTGATGGATACCCGAGGTTGCAACTTTGGTCCTATCTTGGTTGTCGTGCAAATTGATGAAAGACCTAAGAATGGGATGGATTCTGCTCTGGCAGACCACCCGCGTTCCAGCGCTCTTGGCACTTGATAACGCGATCGATTCGAGTCGTAAACACCTTTGAGCACCGCCACCCGTTCTCTCTGGAGCCCCAAGTCCGGCTCGTCGTAGAAGCTGCGAACCTCTTCTTATGCCACTTCAGTCAATCTCGCGCTCTCTATTCAATGATGTACTATTCGACGTTTCTCCCGAATTTTCACAGCTGCTCTACTCACCGACAGTAACAAAAACCCTGTGGCGGCTGCATCGCCGCTTGACGATATTCGATGCAGCCGTCGGATGAGATCCCTTCCTGGGATTTCAGTTCTGCAATCGATCTTTTGAAAACACTGTCTTCACCGCCACCTTCCTTTGATCTGTCGGAGCGATCTCGCTATTTAGATCCGCCATTGGTATTGAGCCAGGCAAAGGACGAAGAGCTGAGTCTGGGGAATTTCAGCAAGATATGGGATTTTCTATCCTCGTCTCCCAACAGTGGAAGTAGGGCCAAGCAATATTCTCTACAAGAGGATGCTGAACATATGGCAAAGGAAGTAAGATGGCGTGATGAGGTCTCAGGAGCAGATCTGGAGGATAATGTTGACCCCGAGCAACATGACATCGCTGCTGCGTTACGAACCAAGACCAGGAAGGAAAGACGATTGAGAGCGAGAGAACGGACACAGAAAGGCGCTTCCCGGCAGACCGGGTCCCTCGAAGCGGCGCCTGACAGCGCTCTTGACGAATCTGGTGACGAATTAAACCGTCTCCGTCGCTCACCAGATAGAAGAGCCGTAATTCAAGACATCTTGCACCGTCCCAGCATGCATGCAGTTGAACCCCCCTCGCCTCCAACATCTCCTTCGCCTCCAAAGGAGAGTCTGCGTATACTGAGAAAGGAGTGGCCTATCTCCAATCCATTTCAATGGTCAGCGTCGACGAGTCATGCTAGCTACAATCGAAATCAAGTCCTCCCCCTTGGCAATCTGTCTCAAGAGCAGAGGAAAACTAAGCTCATTTCTCGACTTTCGGAGGTCTTTCCTTCAGAGGCCAAGTATCTTAAGAAAAAGGGCCTTATCCATCCCGAATTCACACCACTCAATACTTCTGATTCAGGCGTACATGTTTTCATCGATGTTTCGAACGTGTGTTGCCATCATTCTGTTGCCGATGGCTTCTTTGCTAAACACTATGCAGATCATGATAGGTTTCCACGATTGTTTGAAGCGTTCGCGCGACATGCCCGTCTCTACACGTATCAGGCGGGTGCCAATGTCTTTTCACACTTTTTCACTCGTCCTTGAACGAGGTCGGCCAGCCGCCAAACGCGTTTTGGTCGGATCCGATAAATTTCCTACTATTCAGCAAGCCAAGCGAATTGGCTATGAGACGAACATTCTTGAAAGAGTACATAAGGTGAAGGAACTCACCCCTCGTCAAAAGAAGTTTCACAATGGAGGTGGTGCATCAGGGCCATCCAGTGGATCCGAAGGTAATTCTACGGGTCGAGAAAAATGGGTGGAACAGGCAGTGGATGAGATTCTACATTTGAAGATTCTCGAAAGCCTAATAGATGCCGAAGCTCCAAGTACCATGATTTTAGCCACAGGTGATGCAGCGGAAGCTGAATACTCTGGAGGCTTTATGAAAATGGTTGAGCGAGCTTTGGAGAAGGGGTGGAAAGTTGAGCTTGTATCCTTCAAACTCAATACTAGCGGGGCATACAGACGCAAAGACTTCAGGTCTAGATGGGGAGCGATGTTCAAATGGGTGCAGCTGGATGATTTTGTGGAGGATCTGGTCGACCATCAGGACGGTTGATGCTAGGGAGGAAGATATTCCAGAGGTGATAGCTGTGCACACAAAGCCACTCCCTTCGAGGTGCGGGACGAAAGCTGAAGAAATGCGAGCATAGGCATAACAGTTGGCCATAGATTCGAGCCATGTACTGCGCAATGCTTGATCACGTGCCTGATGAGGCACAGTTGTAGGGTGAGATACTAAATCGGCTGAGGCTGTAGTTGAGCTGTGGAGCTCGATCCACTACCCACAGCTACCAAGCCCAATTCTGAAATACTGCTGAGCGAAGGTCTTTGAATCTGGTCTTCTACAAGTGCCCAAGGAGTAGACTGTTCCGAGATCTCTCTACAGTAGCTTCCAAGTTGCCCACAACGACCCTCTGCTCTAGAAGTAATCCCGATCCGGTTAGCTAAGTTATTGGGGTATCGAATGTTCGTCGGCGTTGGCGATGGGATTATCCTGTCCATGTCATTCGACTCCACACTCAAACCCGTCAGCAGTGGATTGTGTCGAGCGGCTTCTTGAATAGACTGTTGCTGTCCTTCGGGACTGTCGCTGCTCCTCTGCGGGTTCAATATCGTTCACTTACGGAACAGGAAGTATTTGCCTGCCCAGAGCATTTGCACCAGATGGGCCCGAAACCTGCTCAAGCTGCCGGTTCCAAGGCCAGATCTCACAATGAGGAAAAGGAGGACATTCTGCAAGCTGTCGTTGTTGCCGACACGTTCGAGACTAAATTCGTGCCGTTCACACTCGAACGGCCAAGGTGTCTCCTGCCACTGGCAAATTCTCCGCTGATAGAGTACACTCTTGAGTTCCTTGCTCAATCCGGTGTCCAAGAAATCTTCTTCTCTGCAGGCTCGCATACAGAACAGGTTGAGAAGTACATCGATGCATCAAACTGGCGACTGAAAACTTCTCCATTCAAGAAATTCACATTTCTCAAATCTGCAGCTACTTCAGTTGGGGATGTAATGAGGGATCTAGACCAAAAAGGTATGATTATCGGCGACTTTCTCGCCGTCAGTGGCGATGTTGTGAGCACGTTTCCCATCGCAGAAGCTATGACAAAACACAAAGCCCGACGGCAGAAAGACAAGAATGCCATTATGACTATGCTACTGCGGGAAATTGGACCACAACAGCGATCGAAAGACCGGTCCGTGATTCCGACATTTGTGATAGATCCAACAAAAGACCGATGTTTACACTATGAAGAAAGTCGACCTGGTCATGGAGCAGATCTTGCAATCGATCCTGACATGCTGTCGCAAGCGGAACTCGAGGTCCGACAGGACCTGGTTGACTGTAGAATCGACATGTGTACACCTGAAATGCTCAGTCTCTGGTCCGACAATTTCGACAATCAGTCGCCGCGCAAGGATTTTCTACATGGAGTCTTAAAGGATTACGAATTGAATGGGAAGACGATCCATACACATATAGTCAAGGACCATTTTGCGAGTCGCGTGGATGATTTACGGGCATACGATACCCTGAGCCGCGATATAGCTTCTCGCTGGAGCTTTCCGGCATGTCCTGATGCAGACGCCAAGTATAGATTTTCTCGTCAAGGTGTCTACCAAGAAGATGGTGTGACACTTGCAAGAAGCTGTCGGGTCAAATCGGGCTCGATTATTGGGCGAGGTACGAGTATCGGTGGTAAGAGTGTCGTCCAGGATAGTGTTATAGGAAGACACTGTCAGATCGGTCGCAACGTTCAAATCCACCAGGCTTACATTTGGGACCACGCGGTCATTGAAGATGATGTCAAGATACTGCGCTCAATCATCGCAGATGAAGCTGTAATTGGCAAAGGATGCTCAATTACGGATGGGTCCATGATATCCTTCGGCGTCCGTCTTGATCAGGAACGACATATTGGAAAGGGCAGCCGGATAACAAGAGCGAGAACCAGCGACAACAAGCCGAAATCATCTGACAGGGTGCTTGTTGGCGATGCTGGAGAAGGCTATTCTTATGCCGACGAAGATGTGGACGAGACAGAAATCGAATCAACCGGTTTGGGTAAGCCCTTCTTGACTCCTGTACCGAGTAAGCCCTTACACGATTTAGAATACCAAGATGAGGATTCTGCTGCTTCCAACTCGTCCTTGTCAAGCACAGGCTCTCAGCCTTCAGAAGTCCCGTCCGCATTTGCGGGCTCGAGAAGCGAAAGCTTTGCGACAACAGCATCCGACGAAGAAGGGACAGACCGGTTTCATCATGAAGCAGTTGTCAGTCTCTTTGAAAGAATGAAAAGAGGCACGCATCAGGACGACGTTCGTGTTGAGCTGATGGGGTTGAGATTCGCCCAAAATGCTACGGAACACCAAGTCCAACGATCTATTGCAGTCGCTCTGATGAAACACATTTCTAATCAAGTCGAAGAGCAGGAGATGGAGGTGGCCGAGGCAGTGAAACAGTCTCTTACACAGTATCAGAGCCTCATTCAGAGGGATCAAAGTCAAGACGCCCCAGCAGGCCAGGTTGACTTCCTCCTGGAAGCACAGAAAGATCTCGTTCATCGGCACGAAGGAGAACAGGTACTATTGTATCTTGCCAAGGAGCTATACCAGCAAGACCTATTTGAGGAGGAGGTATTCACTGACTGGTGGAAGGATGATCGTTCTGAAAGCACCGAAGAGCTCGCGGCAATTAAGGAGCCTACTGGGCAGTTTTTGGATTGGTTGGCCGCTGCAGATGAGGAAAGCGAAAGTGAAGAGGGAGAGGAAGGGGAAGAGGCGTAGTAAGAGCGTTCAATGATGGATCCGATTACACACAAGAAGCTCCATGTCATCGAAGACCAAAAGACTCACGCATCAAGTATACCACGTACACCCAAGGTCAAATATGGGGTTTGACCTTTCCGAGTCCATCTATCTCTCATTTCCTGTTGCCTGGTGGCCCCTTGCTCACCGCGTCAGAATGTCAAGATGACAGAGTGTTCTGATGCATACCTACACGAGGACAGTAGCAAACCCTCGGCCTTGGTACTGTACCAGAAGGATCAAGTACCGCCGTTCTTCTGGCGGTCCAGCAATGATTCGGCCGCTGATTGATTAGTCAGTATCAGGCGGCGACGACCAGGGGAGATTAGGTTAGGCCCTGACGAGACTTGGTCCGTGCCACCCTCCAACTCTTGTCTTGCGCTCTTGTCCTGAGCCTTTCCTGAACACCTCCAGGGCTGTCAGTTGTTACCCACGGCGCCGCTTGTATCACCTCACTCTTTTGCCCGCCTCTGGCAGTCCCCTGCCTCCAGCGTACAAGCCTTTCGGCCTCCTCAGCGAGTCACTTTCTGACCTCTTCGAACCCGTCCTACGTCACTGCCGCCACGGTAAATCACACATCCTAATCCATCGATTCCGGTGAGCGAGTGCTGTAGTCTCGTCTCTGCGAGGCTCAGTACCCTCGTGCTATACTTCATTACGGGTCCTCAAACACGAAAGAGAAAGGCGAACGACAGCTTCGAAGACGACAGCACCGCTGACACCCTTAAAAAGGCTCCGCTACTGGACAGGCCTGCCACACCACTCACTGAGCCAGGCTCGCCCATCCTGTCTGCCATGGAGTCCGAAGACGAGTTCCTCAGCGATGTGACGAGCCAGGAAGACGAGGACTTTGATGAAGGCACACAGGACAGTGACGATGGGAGCTTCGGTCAAGGTAGGCCGAACATCTACCGCGGCTTTGCCTGCGCTGAGCTACGACAGTGACTAACACTTTGACATCTAGACTTCGATGATGACCATGAAGCTGGCTTTGCTTATGACAAGGAAGCAATGAAACCTACGCGAAGGCCCTACGAGGTGGAGTTTAGAGTGCTCAGCCCCACCGACATTCAGGCCATTCAGCAAAAGCAGATCGACGAGGTATGCCAAATTCTTGGACTTCCTCCAGAGTCAGTTGCCATCCTGCTACGATACATGCGCTGGAATAAGGAAAAGCTCATTGAGACATACATGGATAAACCGGAGGAAACTCTCCAAGAAGCTGGGCTGGGGTCTCAATTTACCAAGGCTCCAAGAACAGAGAGGGTCAGGGGTTTCACCTGTGAGATCTGCTATGAAGATGGGCCCGATTCGGAAACATATGCTATGATCTGTGGTCATCGTTATTGTGTCGACTGTTACAGCCATTATCTGTCGCAGAAGGTCAAAGAGGAGGGAGAAGCTGCTAGAATACAGTGTCCAAGAGATGGCTGCCACCGTGTAGTAGACTCGAAGTCACTTAAGCTACTTGTGGACGATGAGGTTGAGGATAGGTGAGCATTTCAGAGATTTCATACTGAACATGGCTGACATTGCAACAGATACGAAGTACTTCTGACTCGAACCTACGTTGACGACAAGGATAACCTCAAATGGTGTCCAGCACCTGAATGTGTATATGCTGTTGAGTGCGGCATAAAGAAAAGAGAGCTGTCCAAAGTTGTGCCTACTGTCCATTGTCATTGCAAGCATAGCTTCTGCTTCGGATGCACTCTCGCAGATCATCAACCGCCACCATGTTCTCTGGTCAAAAAGTGGATGAAGAAATGCGAAGACGACTCGGAAACCTCAAACTGGATATCTGCCAATACGAAAGAATGCCCGAAATGCAACTCGACCATTGAGAAGAATGGCGGGTGCAACCACATGACATGCAGGAAATGCAAGCACGAGTTCTGCTGGATGTGTATGGGTCTTTGGTCGGAACACGGCACTAGCTGGTATAATTGCAACCGCTTCGAAGAGAAGTCAGGAGCAGACGCTCGGGATGCGCAGGCCAAATCTCGGCATTCACTGGAGAGATACCTACACTATTATAACCGATATGCGAATCACGAACAATCCGCGAAGCTGGACAAAGACCTCTATTTGAAGACGGAGAAGAAAATGACTAGCCTGCAATCGCAGTCTGGGATGTCATGGATAGAAGTGCAATTTTTGGAGACGGCTTCTCAAGCACTTCAACAATGTCGACAAACATTGAAGTGGACATATGCTTTCGCCTTCTATCTGGCAAGGAACAACCTGACTGCCATCTTCGAGGACAACCAGAAGGACCTCGAACTAGCAGTGGAGAATCTGAGCCAGATGTTTGAGAAGCCTATCCCGGAGCTTGCGGATCTGAAGGTCGACATCCTGGACAAGACAGCGTATTGCACCAAGAGACGTGTCAGTCTGTTAAGTGATACTGCGGAGAATCTTAAAAATGGTCAGTGTTTTCAGCAGCTTTGTTCTCGATGAGCCCTCTCTAACACCTTCACAGGAGTATGGTCTTTCAATGTCGAAGTATAATGAATTCACGGGTGTTGTGAGGATAATACGTGGAGCACGGCTTTCCGGTATCCCTAAGCGCATCAGGTTGGCGCAGAGGCCAGCCTCATGCACAGCGGCTGGTGTTTGCTGGACGGCTTCATGCATGCTCTCGAGCGTCGGTTTACATAGATGGTAGTCAGTCACTCGAATGTCAGCATTTAGAACTTCTTTGACCTTAAGATAGGAGATGGCCTATTCGGGCAAGTCTAGTGGAGATGTTCACAAGGTCGTAGTCGTGCAACACCGCACACCAGGGACTCCAACGTTTTCCCTGTTCCTCTGGCAATTATCAAGCTCAGCCAGTTCCTTTTGAGCGTGCTTGCACAAAGTGGAGATGGGGACGTTTTCCATCCTTTCAGCTTGACATTGGGTAGTGCCGGGGTCCCGGACCAAATTTCCATGGCGCTCCAACCCTCTGAGCGTCATGATTTACATTCGAGCATTGGCCTCGATCTGATAATCTAGTGTATCTCGCCACGATTTATTCATACCAATTCCACCTGACCGTCAAGATGGCAACGCCATAATCAACAGACTCCATTTGAGTCTTCAAGAAGCAAGAAAAGGCCCCTACAATCGTGGCTGGCGTAGTGGCGTCGACTGCGAAATATCCTGCGGCTCCGTTCGCGGAGCAGATCCAGAGGCAGGGCAAGGAAATGTCGAAGCATGACGCAGTGCCTGCACCAGCTGAAGAATATGAGTTTGTGCAGCAATATGGAAGATTTGAGGGTATCAGCTCTGACATTTGAGCAGCTATGAAGGACTTCCTCCGGACTATACACTGGGGCATAATATGCTCGCAGGCGCATTCGCCGGAATTGCGGTATGCGACAGCCTCCCGTGAGGTGAATGCTCATGAAGCTGACGTACGTTTCAGGAGCATTCGGTGATGTATCCAGTGGATTTGTTGAAGGTGGCAACGGTCCTGTTCGTCAACATGGAGCTGTTCGAGCTAAACATTGATTCAGACGCGGATGCAAATCATCAACCCTTCCGCTGGCGGTCTCTACACCGGTCTATCGAATGCAGTCTCTACGATATACAGAATAGAGGGTCTACGGACGTTATGGAGAGGGATTTCAAGTGTCATTGTTGGTGCTGGTGGGATATACCTCTGGTGCATGGACCGGACACGTGGGCTGATTTTCCATACAGGACCTGCACATGCAGTATACTTTGGCACATATGAAGCGGTCAAGGAATTTGCTGGCGGGAACAAGGATGATCTTCACCACCCTTTTGCAGCAGGTATTCTGAGCTCCTGGACCAGCCTTGGAGTGCCAGGATATGTTGCTGACTAGAGCCAGCTCTTAGTGGGGCATGCGCAACAATATCCAGCGATGCTCTCATGAACCCTTTCGACGGTACTGACTCCGTTTTCATATCGATCAAAATTATTCTAATGCTTGGTACCAGTCATCAAGCAACGAATGCAAGTTCATGGATCAACTTACCGTTCAATATCTCAATGCGCTCGCTCCCTCTACCGCACCGAAGGTCTCACCGCTTTCTACGTCTCTTATCCCACCACATTATGCATGACCATTCCATTTACCGCCACACAATTCATGGCCTACGAATCCTTATCGAAGGTCATGAACCCTCAAAAAGAGTATGATCCCTTTACCCACTGTATGGCTGGTGGACTCGCGGGTGCGTTCGCTGCCGGCATAACGACCCCTTTGGATGTTATCAAAACTTTACTTCAAACGAGGGGATTGAGCCAGGAGGCTGAGGTGAGAAATGTACGAGGTCTTTTCAATGCTGCCCAGATTATCAAGAGGCAGTATGGATGGTCAGGCTTTTTCAGAGGCCTACGACCGAGGATTATCACAACTATGCCGAGCACGGCCATATGCTGGTATGACCACCAACACGATGGTCACGGCTTGCACACTGACATGAAATAGGACATCATATGAGATGGCGAAAGCGTACTTCAAGCGATATCGAGAATCCGAATCCTATGCCGCCTCCTGATAGTGACCGGCCTACTACGGGATAACATGATGCAGCCGTTCACAGTCTGAACTACCAAGTCTGAATATCGTCAAAAACCCTCCGACCTCGTCATTAGCGTTCACCACTCTAACGGTCTGGGGACAGTCTACGCCGACCTCCTCGGCGCACGACTTGGCTCTTCTCTGCAGCGGCGAACGTTTCTCATTTATTCTCGTTTATTGCAGGGCGATGGAACCCCTTCCGAAGATGGACAGACTCAGCAACGCGGCAAAGGCTTGTGGGTCAATTGGGATGGGTTTCCTTTGCATAGAGCATTTGGGTCGGTGTATTTTAAGCGGCTGCACCTCCTGTGCGTCTGATACCAGGATGATGAAGCATCAGTAGAGTTAGACAGCACAATGTAGATGATTCAATGTCTACTCCTTCGATGGCGTTGATCTTGATATGTGATCTGCCACTGCTCGTATGCAAAATGTTTTTGCAGATCTGAGATCCAGGGTCCACCTTGGCATTGTCATCCCTCCACCATGGGGCAATGAACCTTCCGCAATTGAAATTCGCTGCCTTGCGACTTAGAAACATTAGATCTGGTTGTTCAAGGTCTGAGAATTTTCCAAAAGATCAATTGCCTTTCCAAGAAAGCTAAGCAGCACAGGCTTCATTGACCTTGACACTCCTTTAAAGTTCCCGCTACGTCACCTGCGCTATTGTGAACGAGGCTGGTCGACATCTCTTTCGCCCAAGTCTTCAACGGAGTGCCCCAACAGAGCGAGACATCAGGTGTGCAGACTCTATGGACAGACGTTCACTTCAATCCTCAGGTCATGATGCGCAACAAGCCAGCCTCGTCTATGCAAAAGACGTACGATGAATGTTATTTGATATGTTCGACCGCTGTCTACTTTGAAGGACAGGTAGAAGACCTTTCCACAACAATTGAAAGCCCTTCTGGCTGACATCCTTGGGCTAGAACAACGAAGTTGAAGCATTACGATCATGGCGCTCAGCGCTTGACCAAATATACTACCATAACGCCTACAAATTACCAACCAATTATATTCCCAGATCCGAGACCGAGAAAGCTCTGCAAGAGTCCTTGAAGCAGTTGGAGATACAGTGCAAGGAGCGTGTGGACCTTCTAGAGGCGCTGAAGCGGAGTCGGAAAGAAATAGCAAAGGCTGAGAAGGAAGTGGCTAAGGAAGCTCGAAAGCTGGAGAAGGGCAAGGAGCCGATGATAGATAAACCTCCTACACCAGGATGGATTGGAGAAGGGACCGTGCCGCCTGTTCAGTACCCAGACTTATCCAAGCCGCCTACTCTTCCGCCACGACCATCATACTTCACCAGACAGAGCTCAGAAAGCATGGCTCAACGTTCTAACAGTCTTCCCCAGACAAGCTCTTCCACATTACCCACTCGGCCTACACTGCCAGTGCCGAAGAAGCAGTCATCCAGAAGCCCGAGTCCAGATCATAAGCAAAAGAAGACTATGTTGACCACCTTGCGCACTGGTGATAGAAAGTCTTATAAGCCACGAACAATGCGGGTTGGATCACAAAGACCAGCGCCGTTGAAAGCGGCTGGAATGGCATGGGACACAACTTCGCGAGTATCTGGCGCTCAGATCGTTCAGGCTTTGCAAAGACAGAATCCGCATGATCACACCATACAGTCAAGATTGGAGGCTACCGCTGCTAGAAGAAGCTTGGATCAGCTGGGCATTACCTCGAGTGAGGATGAATTGAAGAGGAGCAACGCCGTTCGCGTTTCGGATCCTGGAGACTATATACCAAATTCAAACTGGAGGGATATGCAACCCGCTTCATCACCGCCCCTCCAAGAACAGGTTCAGAATCTTGGTCTCGATCCAGAAAGGGATTCACAAGCAGACCCATTTGAGCTCCATACGGCACCCCCACCTCCACCTCCACACGAGATTCCTATGCAGTCTTCAGAGTCGAGACCGTCACCAAGAATTCCGACAAGGCTTACCAAGCCGCCGGAGATATCGTACAGGAAAGAATTCCCTCCATCGACCTTGAGATCGATTCCACCGTCGACCGCAAGCACCATCTCTTCTAACGCTCTACAAGGTTCTCCAGAAAAAGCAACAGCACCGACTCCAGCCATGTCACGCAAGCCGCTTGCCAACTCGCCAACGTCAAGAACTAGCAGAACTCGCACCCAGGCTGAAACTTCTTCCGGCAGTGGGGAGGAATCTGCCCCTCGCCGTCATAATCGACCTACAACCACTGCCAGAACCCGCCGTTCTCGCACTGCTGACCGCAGGGAAAGTCCCAACCACTCACCAACTCCCCCCTCTTCCTCGGAAGCCACTACCACCGAAGACCAAGATCAAGAGGCAAGTCCCGAGTCCGCCGCCTTTGAACGTCGCAAGACTGCCATCCTCGCCCATCTCCCCAAAAACGTCGATCTTTCCACCGCCACCCAGATCCTCAACGAAATCATAGTGCATGGCGATGAGGTCCGCTGGTCCGATGTCGCGGGCCTTCACGCCGCGAAGAAGGCCCTCAAAGAAGCAGTTGTCTATCCTTTTCTCCGTCCAGATCTATTCATGGGTTTGCGGGAACCAGCTAGGGGGATGCTATTATTTGGTCCACCTGGGACGGGGAAGACGATGCTAGCCAGGGCAGTGGCTACGGAATCCAAATCCACATTCTTCGCAATCAGTGCGTCTAGTCTGACGAGTAAATGGCATGGTGAGAGTGAGAAGTTGGTGCGAGCGTTGTTCGCCATCGCTAGGAGGATGGCGCCGAGCATCATCTTTGTGGATGAGATTGACTCGCTGCTTGGGACGAGGGGTGGAAGTGGCGGCAGTGAGCACGAGGCGAGCAGGAGGAGTAAGACGGAGTTTTTAATTCAATGGAGCGATTTGCAGAAGGCCGCTGCTGGGAAGGAAAAGGAATGCAGCGGTAGAGGCGGTGGGGATGGTGCCCAGGGTGATCCGACAAGAGTGCTTGTTCTTGCGGCGACGAACATGCCGTGGGATATCGATGAGGCTGCAAGGAGACGCTTCGTTAGGAGGCAGTATATCCCGCTCCCCGAGGCGGAGACGAGGAAGATTCAGATCCGGTCTTTGATGGGACATCAGAAGCATGAGTTGAGTGATCAGGATATTGAGGTGTTGACGCAGGTTACTGAAGGTAAGAAAAGTCATCTTCTACCTTTCCTTCTCCTCCCTCTGTCGACATTGGTTGTCTGTTTGAAGGTGAAGCTTACCGTATGTGTTTGATCGAAAAGGTTTCTCCGGCTCCGACATCACAGCGCTAGCCAAGGACGCGGCGATGGGTCCGCTACGTAATCTAGGCGAGGCGTTGCTGTACACGCCAATGGATCAGATCAGGCCGATCAAATTTGAGGATTTTGAGGCCAGTCTCGAGAACATCAGGCCGAGTGTGGGGAAGGAAGGATTGAGGGCGTATGAAGACTGGGCTAAGGAGTTTGGGGAGAGAGGTGGATAACTTGTTGGTCAAGATTTGTTACGGGCAGGGGGGGGGGAACTTTCCGCTTCTCCAGAGAGGAAATAGCCACAAACGGGAATCGAGAAGGTTGCCGGCTTCTCCAAAGATGAGATAGGCAGAGAAGGGCATCGCTCCTATGTTACTTGGTTATGCCGACCCTTCACTCGGGCTCGTTGCATCGTACGAGATGGGGCAGAGGGCTCCTTAAGCACACTCAGGGGTCAATGTAGCTTGGCGGAAACGGGTGCCAAGCAATTCTACCTTGCTTGGCAGTGGTTGTGCGGCCAACCCGCTGATTTTCCAGATCTGGAAATACTGTAAACATCGCCACAATCTCAGATCGATCGAACATCGGAATCAGGCTCGGTACGGCAGGCACCGGGGAGATGCATGGAACCCATCGCATATCTTGTTCTTTTCAATTACGCCTACACTCTTTTGACTGTTTTCTTCGTCTGATTTTGAGCAAACATAGCACGTATCAGAGCAAGCCGACGAAAGAGTGAGACACTCTTAACAAAGGCTAGAGAGCCATCACAAGAAATAAAGAACCTATTCCGCTAGCGGGAGTAAGCTATGGCGAGTGCAAGGCGCACGAGTCCGAGGAAGAAAACTGCGATGCCAGTGTCAGCAGAAGCAGCAGCAGTAGGAGCTGGCCGACAGTTGCGGGGTCTAGAGGTGGGACTGGGATTGGAGTATGAGACGAGGGAAAGAGACAGGCAGGCCGGAGCTAACGCTCGTCAAGCTGACGTGGAGGGTCGCGGGGAAAAACTGGACGATCAGGAGGACGAGGATCTACCAGAGCTCTCCACTCTCCTCGGGAGCTTGAAAATGAAAGGCCCCGGTAATCAAAACACTTATTCCGATTCTGCAAGCTCAAGAGGGGGGGAAGGAAAATCGGACGGAGAAGGGAGATTGGCATCACCAGATAAGAATCCAGCCGTGAGAACGAGGAGGACTTCGCAGTCTTCCACAATGGTGGGAGAAAGCGGAACTGAGGTACCGCAGGACGTGGAGAGTATAGCTCGACCGGCTGCTTCTGCCATGTCCAGCTCAAGCTCGAATCTGTTCTCCCGTACAACGCCATCCCTCCAGCCAACGAAGACACAGACGCCATATCTGACCGGACCAGCACCGCCAGCAGTGCTCGCCCAAGAAACTAACACAACTACGAGAATCGCGCGCTCATCTCGCCAGATCCTGCATCGCGGAATCAAATGCCCAGCGGAGCGAGACCTCACTACTTCATCCCCCGTCAAGAGAAGCCTTATCGCATCCTCTCCTCAGAAGCCTTTGAAAGAAGAAGACGGGTATCCCCAACCCAAATCCCAAACTTCTGTGGCGAAGGCACAACTTCCATCCGCGGATCCGACTACGACTACGAAACAAAGTAAGAACAAAAGCAGCACCAACCGATCCCTGAAACCTGCACACGTGAACTCCCTCCTTCTGCCACTGAACGGTCTCGCATTATCCTCCAAGGACGTCAACAGCGAGGAAGAGGAGGACGCTGACATCTTCCAAACCAAAACCTCGACCGGCAAATCCAGATCTTTCACGCGGAATTGCTCAGTCGGAGGATCTAGCGATAGCAGACATGCTCCGAGCGCAAAAGCGAGTGCAAAAACGAGAAGGGCGTTGTTCGTTCTCGAGGAAGCGGACTGCAGAGATGACGGAGAAGGAGAAGAAAACGAGGAGCTAGATGATGAGGATGAGGAGGGGGACTTCACGGATCTAAGTGGATTTATTGTTGATGATGATGCGGAGATCAGCTTTCATGATGAGAGGGTTGGGTCTGGGGCGGAGTCTGGTTCTGGACTGGGATCGGAATTGGAATCTGAGGGGGATGGGCGAGGAGGGAAGAAGGTACGGGCGGGGAGGAGGAGGAGATTGGTCAGAGGGGGTGGAGTTGGAGAGTGTAGGGGAAAGGAAGGAGGAAGGAGGGATTTGACGGGTAGGTTGGGAGAGTTAAGTCTGGAGGATTATGATGGTGGTGGGAGCGAGAGCCAGAATATGGGGCCCAGGACGGACAAACCTGCTGCTGCGGTTGCTAGTATGGTTCTTGGAGATGAGGATCGAGACACCAGGTTGAGCCGACCAGGAAGAAGCGAGGTGGAAGTGGTGGATCTCACCTCCTCGCCCGTCAAGCCACACATGTTTCCTGTCCCTCACCGAGACAACACCATGTCGAGACGACGGAGACCCCTACCGTCCCTGGATTCACCACCACTCCCTAGTCAACATCAAGATCCGTCACCCCTGTCAGAATCAATTACCGCTACGAACGACAATGAAGCTATCCTCCGCGTCTCGCCCCCTATCCGCCGCTCACCCATCAAGCTCTCAATAAAGAAGCCGAACCTACACCTTACTTCGACCACAACCACAACCAACACCAACGCCGGCCCCCCCAAAAGCCCTCCCCACACCCCCCCCACCTCCCCCTCAAAACCCCATCCCAGCTCCCCAACCAAGCTCAACTCCCCGAGCAAGTCCCAAAACCTTCTCCTCCTCTCACCCAGCAAACGTGGACTCAGCATCCCACATTCCCCCCACAGACCCTCGATCGACGCATTCTGGTCCAGCGAGGTGATCAACAAGTGGAATGATCAGTACTCCCCGCTTAAGCCGGCGTTGACTGCCAGCCCTCAGAAGAGATGGAGGATTTGGGAGGATTATGGAGAAGAGGAGAATGGGAGCGGGTGCGGGAATGAGAGTGAGAGTGAGAGTGAGGGTGAAGGTGAAGGGGCAAGTGGAAGTGCGTCACCATGTGAATCGCCAGCAAGACGGATTGTTAGCGTCAGCCCGACGAAACCAAAGGCCACCGGGACAAGTCCGTCCAAGAGAGCACAATCCCAAATTCTAGCAGCAGCGAAGAAAGCAGACAAAGCAGCGAGATCGAAATTCGACTCCTCGAAAGAAGCTCTGGCCCACAATCTCCTCCACGAACTGGACCAGCGTGTCTCCGCAGGGAGGCTGGCGCAGCTGTCCAAAAGTACCGGTGGTGTGAAGATCATCTGGAGTAAGAATCTGAGGAGTACGGCGGGACGCGCGAATTGGCGGAGAACTGTCTCCAACAGCTTACCAGGAGCAGGAGCAGGAGGAGGAGGAGGAGGAGGAGCAGGAGGAGGAGGAGAAGATGGAGGTAGCAGTGGGGAAGCGAGGGTCCACCATCACGCATCGATCGAGCTAGCGGAGAAGGTGATTGATGATGAAGAAAGGCTGGTCAACACCCTAGCCCACGAGTTCTGCCATCTCGCCAACTTTATGGTCAGTGCTGTTAGGGACCAGCCGCATGGTGTCAGCTTCAAGGAGTGGTAAGTCCCGTACAAACCACACAAACACCCAAAAAAGCAAGCAAGCAAGCAAGCATAAAAGAAGAGATCATCCCCTATCCTCCCAACTTTGATCTGGACACACAGTAACTAACTAACAAACAATTTTTCTTTCCACAACAGGGCCCACAAAGTAACCGCCACGCTTCGAAATCACGACAAAGACATCTACAGAAAAGTCGAGGTAACGACAAAGCATAGCTATGCCATCAATCACAAATACCTCTGGGTCTGCATCGGCACCCCACCCTCCGCAGCGAAAGACTTCCTCAACCTCCCGCAGGAGGAGGGGTGTGGCGCGGAGTATGGGAGACATTCGAAGAGTATCGATCCCAGCAAGCAGAGGTGCGGGGGCTGTAGGGGCGGGTTGGTCAT